>Ga0209946_1000146_pt1 | contig 28084 bp, 26 predicted proteins | sample SalPon2_A_H2O_MG_FD_185704 | JGI IMG/M metagenome (GOLD analysis project Ga0209946, IMG submission 185704) | Salt pond water microbial communities from South San Francisco under conditions of wetland restoration - Salt Pond MetaG R2_A_H2O_MG... | ecosystem: Environmental > Aquatic > Non-marine... | reverse complement strand
GCCCCTTGAGGGTCTTGTCGAGCATCTTCTCGTAGTCGACCTCGAAGGCCTCCGGCACCTGGTCGTCGAACTCGAAGCAGATGACGGCGTCGCCGCTTTCGGCCTCCCGCTTGAACTCCCCGTACAGCTGATCGACCGACGGGTCAAGCCCCTTCTCGTCCTCGATCGCCCTGAAGAAGGAAGGGTGGACCTTCCTCAGGTAGAGCCGCTTGGGCTTCGACCCGCTGGCGAAGTTCGTCCCGAAGAGCAGGTTCGCGTACTTCGCCCCCCGAACCTGGGCCGTGTCGGTCTCGTAGTTGTCGAGTTTCTTCCCGATGCCACCCGGGATCCCGATCTCGTCGAGGCTCACGTCGCCCGCCTGCACGCGCTCTATGACGTCGCCGACGTAGGATTTGATCGCCTCGCGGTCCGCCCCCGTGACGATCATCTCGAGGACCTCCTTTTGGACCTCCTTCGTGATCGGCGCGATGTCCGAGCGCTTGTACTCGAAGCCCGTGATGTCGATGTCGTCGACGTCCTTCCCCTCGGACCAGATTATGTGCCCGGCGTAGCGCTTCTTCTTGCCCGCCTGGAAGAACCGCCGATAGAGCTTCTCGAACTCGATCTCGAAGCGGTGCGTGGTCGCGTTCAGCCGCTCGGCGAACTCGTCGTAGGCGTCGTTGATGTGGGACTCGATCTCGAAGGACTGCGCTATGGCCTCCTCCTTCGAGATGTCGTGTTCGAGTTCCAACATGATTGAGTCGGTATCTCCGTATATAACTTCCTTGTCAATTTCGTTCGCAGCATCCTCGGTAAACTCGATCACGTCTCGGCCGGTTGCAGTCACTGCAGCGCCCATTTCCTCGTCGTACAGCCGGAATCGATCCCACCCCAAAACGCCGTATAATGATTGCCCAACGAACTGGAACGTTCCATTCCTACCGGCCATCAGCGTATGGTTGTCCTCGACGGTGACACAATAGACTCCGTCGTCTGCCGTCGTCCGCTCCGAGTTTCGATTCATCCGGAGCGTGTTTTTTACGTTCTCGGTGGCGTGTATCCGGTACGTGCCGTTATCTTCGTTGTAACTCGCCGTTAGGCCGAGGTGGGCACAGAGCCGCAACACGCCGTCCCGAAGTCGTTCGCTCGCGGTGCTGTACCGCCACGAGTTCGGTTGCCGGTCACCGTCGCCCGCGATGAGCGTCTCCAAGAACAGTTCCTTCTGACGTTGAGACGCTTCGAAGACCAGTTCCGGGATCTGCCTGTTTTCGCTGCCGTTCCCGACGAGTTCACCGAACAGATCGCCAAGGACTGCCGAGGTGAACTGGTGACACCGGGCATCAGTGTAGTGGTCAAATCCCATTCGGTTCAACAGCCCTCGGATAGAGGCGCGATTGTCTCCTCCGTCCGCGGCGACTGCGTTTTGGGCTATCTTGCGGGTCGCCGACGAGCCCCGTCGCGTGCCGTCGAACGTCTTCTCTTCGGACGTGTGGACGTTCCCTTCGGTGACGTACCACGCCAGCAGTTCGAGGAAGTCGTCCCCGTCGTACGTCCGTGGGATCCACTTTCGACCCGATTCGGCGTGGACGTAACTCCGCTCACAGACCGATTCGATGTATTCGCGGTGTGTTTCGAACTCGTCGGCACCGAACACGTACCCTACTTGATCGATATCGTTTTTCTGAACCCCGCGGGGCTTCCACCCGAGCTCCGCGGTGAAGGTGCGGCCGGATACCTCTGGACGGACCCACACTTCGTAGTCGCCCTCGATCAGTTTCGTCAGATCGACCTCCCTGAGATCGTCGCCGTCGGGCCCCTCCCAGTCGTGTGGCAGTTCGTAGTTCGTCGCCCGATCGAGTTCTCCGGCCTCGACGAATCGATACTCCTCCTCGGAAATACCGTTGGTCTCGTTCTTCCTGACGAGCATCCGGTGGTTCGGGGTCACGCTGAAGTCGATCTTGCTCGTCTCGATGTCCACCAACTCGCCGCGGTAGTCGGGGTACTCGTGGGTCTCGACGACCGGCTTGATCTCCATCTCCATCGTTTCGGGGTCCAGCGAGTACACCTCGTCGCCGACCGACAGCTCCCGGATGCCGCGGACCCCCTCCGGCGTCAACACGTCCGTATCCGGGGTGAAACAGTTCATGATGACCTTGACGGCCGCCTGCTGTCGGTCGTAGGTCTCGTAGGCGTCCGTTCCGGGGTCGTTCTCGTTCCGCAGCGCCTTCTTCTGTTCGCGCTCCTCGAGCAGTTCGTCGACCATCTCCCGGATCATCCCGTCCGGTTCCTTCCGGAAGTGGGTGCCGTTGGGCGCGACGTACGTCTCGTCGTCGTACGTGTCGGGATCGACCTTCGTCTCCGGGGAGGCGTTGATAGTTACCATGCACATCGGGTATAGACTTTTCAAATCTAGTACACTTACCATCTCCTTGACCCCCGAGATCGGGTCGAAGACGGCCCCGCCCTCGTACTCCTCGCTGTCCTGTCGGCCCTTCGACGGGAGCGCGAACTCGCCGTGGATCTCGTGGAGGACGTACATGTCGACCGCGTCGCCGGGCGTCGTCGCGTCCTCCAGTTTACAGCCGACGAAGGTGGCGACCTCCTCCCAGAAGGGGACGATCTGTTGTTTGCGGTCCAACTCGACGCACAGCTCGACGTCCCGGAGGTTGTACTCGAGGAGGCGCTCGGGGTCGTCGCTCCAGAGGTCGCCGATGTCCCCGGGGTAGCGCTCCTTGCCGACGCCCAACTCCTCCTCGCCGACCGCGTCGAGGCGGTAGGAGTCGAGTTCGGAGAACTGCGTCCGCTGGTAGGCATAGAGGAGGTCGAAGACGACGCGGCCCTTGATGTTCGGCCCGCCCCACCCGGAGTCCCAGACCTCGTTCACCCGCGAGAGCCGATCCGAGTCGAGGCGGTCGTGCTCGTGGGCCAGACGGTCGATCCGGTCGATGAGATAGGGGAAGTCGAAGTCGTCGCAATTGTGTACGAGACAGCCGTCAGCAACGAAGTCGCGGCTCGTTGTTTCTATGTCGTACGTCGTCTCCGTCCCGACCGCTTCGACGTCCTTGATTTCGACGAATACGTGTTCTTCCCACGCCTCGGAGAGCGTTTCGTGTCGTTTCAGGTTGATACCGCGACGCTTCTTGTCGTTCCCGATCCGCTTTGCATCACTGCCGACCTCGGCTTCGAAGAGCGCGTACGGGATGTTCTCAGAGCGCCCGCTCTTTCCTCCCTCGAGTTCGTCGCCACGGGAGGTCTTGGCGGGGTGGTTCATGTGTGGGAGTACTCGCTTTTTGAACTGTTCCACGTCGCGCTTCGCATCAGGTATCCTGACTGTGGTATCGTTTCGTTCCGCGTAGATGCCGATCCGTCTGAACAGCTTCACGTACCAATCACCGATGGTCGGGTTCTTGGCCGCAATAGTCACGCTAGATGCAATGTTTCCGTCACCGTCGACAGCACCCGCAAGGAATCGAGCGATGTACGCCTCCGGCATCCGGTATATCGTAGAGAGATCCACCTCGGTAGCGTTCTTGTCGCCGAACGGGATCCCGAGACCATTGAACGCCCGCATCGTGGCGAAGTCCAGGACGTTTTGTTTATAACAGCCCTTGCCGTCCGGTGTAAGAGTGTTCTCCCCCGGGAACTGCTCGTGTAGCTCCGTCCGAGTATTATAAAACCGGATGCCGTCCGATTCCGACATCGATCCATCGGTCAGCACCAATCCCGCGAGATAGGTTTCGTGCTCAGTCAGTTCCCGGTCGAGCGGCTTTGCGGTGCGTTTGGCGACAGTTCCCCCGTCCGGGACCGTCACGTCATATAGATCGCTCACCGTCCCACACCGTTGGATACTCCAGGTTCCCGGCTTGGAGTTCCACAGCGTCCCTTTCGATAGATCGAAGGTATCGGCCAGTTCAGTGACCGCGCCGTACGGAAGCCCTTGTTTGAACTCTCGGACTGTTTCTTCCGTAAGTCGCTGACATTCGTTGGGGATGAGTTCCGCAAGCGTCGGGACCACCGGTGAGTCTACCGGAAGCTTCCGGGGTTTCAACACGTACTCTCCCGGTTCGATATTGCGACCTTTCTTCCAGTCGACGTCTGTTTCGTCACCGACCATCGTCCGGTGATCCCCGGATGTCCGGAGCGATGTCCCGTCAGCCAACTCAAACCGATAGATCCGTTTTTCGCTCCTCCATTTGTCCGTTACCTCCGCGATGGTATTCGTCTGTTCGTCGGTTCCAACAACGGTATCACCGATCTCGACGTCCTGAATCTCCTGCTCCTGCCCATCAGCCATCAGCACCTCGCTGTCGGCCGGAAGGCAGTTCCAGCCCGTCAGCAGATCCGGATCGATCCCGTCGACGTAGTCGAGGTAGTCGACGAGCATCTCGGCCTCCGACTCGAAGCCCCGCACGTCGACGTCGACCGCTCCGTCCCCGATGGGGTCGTAGCCGGGGACAGATTCGGGCGCTACTGCGCCTTCGCGTTCGTCCTCGAAGAGCCAGACCACGTACTCGTCGCGGTAGGAGTCGTGGGCCGTCAGACAGATGATCGTCTGCTCGCCGTCCTCGGGGAACCCGTGGCGGTCGTCGACCTCGATGTCCAGCGTGTGGACGCGGCTCTCGGCCTCGAGGTCGACCGGTTCGATCTCGGTGTGGTGGATCTTCAGGCTCCCGTCGTCGAGCCGTCTGGTCGGCACCCGGACGCCGCTCGTGATGTCCTTGTCGATGAGCAGGCGGTTCGGAAAGAGGATGTCGGCCTCGTAGTGATCGAAGCGATCCCGCAACTCCCCGACGTCGCGGGGCGTCTGGCCGAACACCTTCAACAGCGACTCGCCCCGAATCGACTCGTAGACGACCAGTTCCCGGTCGTCGCGGTCGCCGGTGTCGACCCCGTCCGCCGCCCGGTCGCCGTAGGTCTCGATCCCCGTCAGGCGGTCGTGGTCGAGCCGCGAGTCGACGATGTCGGCGTCCGTGAGCGGTTCCTCGGCGTCAGCAGCGAGATCGAGATCGGAGACCGGGGTGTAAAAATACGGCCGGAAGCCGTGGACGCGGGCGTGTGCCACCCGGTCGTCGCCGTCCGCCTCCGGGATGCGGCCAAACACGTGCAACACCGCGTGTTCGTCGTCGCCACGTCCCTCGATCGTGTAGTTGACCTGCGTGACGGCGAACTCGACGTGGCCGTCGGCGTCGGGAAACGCCTCGTCCGAGAGCTCGACGACCTGTGCGTCCTCGTCGTCGCCGCCCGCGATGGCGGCCGCCTCCGCTTCCGGCCGGCCGCGCTCGGCCGCGTCCGAACTGCCGAACTCCCCGAGGGTTCCCTGTTCCATTACCGCACCCCTCGGCGCTCGGCGTCAAAAAGCCCTCGTGTTCCCGGTTTCGAATATAAATGTCTCGGTGGTATCGGGAACCGTGTCGTCGCTCGTCACTGACTGGAGGGCTTTACGCCCGCGGGCCCCAGATCGGAACGGTGACGCCCCGTGCCCGACACTGATCCATCTACCGGGACAGCCGAAACGAACGGGACGGACGAGTCGACGGCATCCGACGCCGTTCGCTCGACCGAATCCTACGAGACGGAGGCGGGCGTGGTGTTCTACGACGCCGACAACCCTCTCGCGTGGCTGCAGGCCGACCACGCCGTCGACCTCGAATCGGTCGCGTGATTTTTGCTCCCCGGGACCGTCACTGCGGGTGTGAACCCGCTCGAAGAGGACGAAGGGAACGCGTGGCCGGACGAACCCGACGAGTTCGACCCGGACAGTATCGGCCCGGATCCGCCGGATTCGGCCTCGACGCTCGAGGAATCCTTCGGCGCGACGGCCGACGTCTCCGACGACCTGTTTCGGGCGTTCTGGGCGTCGGTCCTGCTGTTGAACGTCGCGCTCGCGTCCCTCTCGCTTGGGGCGATGTTCGTCTACTTTCGCGGCGACTACGGGACCGGCGGCCCCGCGTTGCTCATCGGGACTGTCGCCGCGCTCGCGACGGCGCGATACTACTGGCGGTTCAAGACCGGTCGATACGCCGAGCCGGAGGCCGACGGGGACGACGGGGACACCGACGGGAGCAGGCGGGACGACGGGTCCGGGACCACGGACGACCCCGCGGCCGCTACCTCCTCGGGGGCGACGGATAGCTCCGAGGCGGAGGTCCGAACGGAAACGGAGAGGGGACCGCGATGAGGACCGTCGAGTACCGCGGCGATCCGTATCTCCTGTTGAAGCGATCCGGCGAGTCGAGCCTCGTTCGTGATCCCGAAACCGGCGACGAGCGCTACCTCCCGAACGACGAACTGACCGCTACCGGCGATTCGCCGCTGACCGTCGCGGCGAGAACTGTCCCGACTCCACAGCGGCGGCTCCTCACCGCCGTCCACTCCGAGCAGATCCTGGGGTTGCTCGTCGAGTTGGCCGACCGCGGCCCGCTGTCGGTTCGTGAACTACTCGGGCGGTACGACCTCTGTGAGTCCGACCTCCACGGGCGGGTCGGGGAACTCCGGGCGGCGGGGCTCGTCCGCGAGGCCGACGTCGCCGGCGAGCGCGGCTACGAGACGACCGAAATGGCAGACGATGCGCTCTCGGCGCTACGGTAGCGCCTCCGCCCTCGCGGATCGTTCGACGCTCGATCGGTTCGTAGTCGGGTCCTTCCGGACGGCGATCAGGTCGTCGGCCGCGCCGACCAGTTCCTCGTCGTGGCTGACGACGACGATCTGGGCGACGCCGTGGTCCGTCATCGACTCGATCAACTCGACCAGCTTCGAGACGTGGCCGGAGTCGAGAAACACCGTCGGCTCGTCGAGGATGAGCGGCGGCGTCGGTGCCTGCCCGTCGATCCCCTCCGAGAGCAGCCGGTAGATCGCACACCGGAGCGAGAGGTTGAAAAGCGCCCGCTCGCCGCCCGAGAGTTGGTCCGGATCGAGCGGCGTCCCGTCCTTCTGGTACACCGTCAGTTCGTACTCGCCGTCGAGTTCGATCCGCGCGTAGGAGTCGTTCCGGTAGACGAGATCGAACGTCTCGTTGAGCATCGCCTCCAGCCGGTCGACGTTTCGCTGGCGGAGCTCCGCCCGGAGGTCGGCGTACATCTCCTGGAGGTCACGCGCTTCCTCGTAGAGCGACTCCAGCCGGTCGACGGCGTCGGACGACGCCTCGCGGCGCGCTCTGAGCGCCTCGAGCTCCTCGAGTTCGTTCTTCACCCCGCCGATGGCGTTCTGGAGTTCCTCGCGCCGCTCGCGTCGGGCCTCGAGGTACGTCTCGACCTCGTCGAGGTACTCCTCGGCGCGCTCTCTGTCCGCCTCGGCCCGTTCGAGCGCCGCCTCGTCGAAGGCCGCCTCGAGTTCGGCCTTCCGTTCGCGCTTGTCGGCGAGCCGTTCGCGCCTGAGGTCGTTCCCCTCGGCGACGCTTTCGCGGCGTTCCCGGAGGCGTTCGACCTCGCGTTCGTGCGTTGCCGCGTCGTCCAGTAGTTCCGTTATCCGTTCGAGTCGCTCGCGGCGCTCGTCGATTCGGGCCTTCCGGGCGTTCAGTTCGCCGATGGCCGTCCGGGCCGCCTCGGCCTCCGTTTCGGCTGCCTCGGCCGCCTCGATCGCCGTCTCGGCGTTCCGCTCGGCCGCCTCGGCCTCCGTCCGGCGTCGCTCGGCCCTGTCGGCTTTCGCCTCGACGGTTTCGGCCATCCCGTCGACGAGCGAGGCGACGTCCTCGCGGCGCTCCTCGAGCCGATCGAGCTCCGTGGCGGTCCCGACGAACTCCTCGGCGCGTTCGCGCTTCGCCTCCAGGCGTTCGACGCGGTCCTCGGCCGCCTCCAGCTCCGATCGGAGCGCCTCGACCCGCGCCCTGTCGTCGTCGATCCCCTCGACGTGCGGCGATCCCTCGACCGGCTGGCCGCACTCCGGGCACTTGCCAGCCTCGAGGAGCGCCTCCGCCTCCTCGATCGCCTCGCGGGCGTTCGCCAGGTCGGCCCGCAGTTCGGCGACCGCCTCCCTCGCCGCCGTTAGCTCCTCGTCGACCGATTCGCGGTGGTTTTCGAGTTCGTCACGCTCGGCGGGAGCGTCGGCGAGGGCCTCCCGGAGCGCCTCGGCCTCGTCGGCGAGGGAGTCGAGCCGGTCGCGCCGCTCGTCGAGTTCGGCCCGGTCGGCCTCGACCTCGGCGTCGAGTTCGGCGGCCGTCTCCCGCGCCTCGGCGGCCGTCTCCCGAAGCTCCGACGCCCGTTCGCGTTTCTGCTCGGCCTCGCTCGCGCGCTTCTGCGCTTCGAGCCGGCGCTCCTCGATTTCGTCGCGGATCCCCTCCGCCGTCTCGCCCAACTCGTCGAGTCGCTCGGCGACCGCGTCCCGATCCGCGGACTCGAGGTCGGTGTCGTCGAGTTCGTCGTCGAGTTCCGCACGGAGCGTCTCGGCGCGCTCGCGGGAGCCGCGAATCCGATCGCCGAGCGTCTCTCGTTCGCGCTCCGCCTCGGCGATGTCCGACGCGAGCGTCTCGATATCCTCTTCGAGGTCGGCGATCTCCTCGCGTCTCTGCTCGTACTCCTCGATGACGCTTTCGGCCGACTGCAACGTCTCGCGGGCCTGCTCGCGGCCCCGCTCTTTCTCCTCGACGTCGGCGTCGAGTTCGTCGAGTTCGTCCTCGAGGCCGTTGAGACGCGCGTGGAGGTCCTTGTCCTCCTTGTCCTCGATCTGTTCGTCGAGCTGTGCGAGCGCCCCCCGCTTGTCGTCGAGGACGTGTTTGACCCCGAGGCGGGCCTCGCTCGCCCGCTCTCTGTACTCCTCGAGGACGCCCAACTGGAGGAGTTCGTCGATCATGTCCTGTCGCTCGCCCGGCGAGGCGTTGATCAGCTTGTTCACCTCGCCCTGACGGACGTACGCGCAGTTGACGAACGCCGAGGCGTCCATCCGGAGCAGCCCCTCGATGTGGGCCTCGACGTCCGTGACCTGCTCGACGGTCCCGTCGGGCGTCTCCAGCACACAGGTCGTCGTCTTCGCGGTGTCGCCGCGGACTTTCACCTCGCGCTCGACGTGGTAGGGGCCGCCGTCGTGGCTGAACCACAACTCGACGACCATCTCCTCGGCGTCGTTCGAGATGGCGTCCTCGAGCGTCCCGTCGATGGCGTCGGAGCCGTACAGCGCGAAGAAACACGCCTCGAGCAGCGAGGACTTGCCGCTGCCGTTGACGCCGTGGATGACGGTGACGCCCTCCCGGAGCGACACCTCGCTGTCGGCGTAGCACTTGAAGTTCCGGAGGCGGAGCCGCTCGAAGTTCACAGGTACTCCTCCATGGAGGCCTGTCCCTCGCCGTCGTCGTCCGTCGTCTCCGGCTCGGCGGCCCCGCCGTCGTCTTCGGTCGTCCGGTTCTCGTCAGTCGTCCCGGTAGCCGACGCCGACCCCGGCGGGGCCGACTCGGTCGCCTCCGGCTCACTGTCCGTCCCCTCGTCCGGAGCCCCCCCAGTATCTCCGGTCGCGTCGTCCCCCTCCGGGGCCGGCTCGAAGGCGTCCGGCTCCTCGAGCAGCTCCCCGACGCGACGTTCGATTTCCCCCGTGACGTTCGAGTCCGCGACCGACCCCGCCCGGATCGTCCCGTCGAGCTCGCGGGCGGCGTCGCTGAGGCCCAACTCGCCGATGCGCTCCTCGACGGCCGCGTCGGGATCCCCGAAGGAGACGTCGAGATCGACCTCGGCCGCCTCGAGTTCGCGGCGGTCAGTCACCCGGGCGACCAGCGCCCCTTCGTCGGTGGCGAACGACTCGATCCGGGCCGGCGCGATAGCCTCGCCGTCGCCCTCGATCGTGACGTGGACGACCGCCCCCTCGAGGTCGTGCTCGCGGAGCCGGTCGTGGATCCGCTCGATCCCCTCGCCCTCGGCGAGATCGAGGTCGGCGAAGACGAACGGCCGGGTCTCGATCCCCCGCCGCGAGATCCGGACGTCGCCGTCGAACTCGACGAGGTTGTAGCCGCGCTCGTCGCGCTCGCCGGCGCTCGCCCGCTCCGTCGATCCCGGGTAGGTGGCCCACGCCCCCGCCACCTTCCGTGTGGTCGGCGCGTGTTCGTCGCCCAAAAGCACCGCGTCGAACTCGACGGGCGCCGACGCCAACACCGCCTCGAGGTCCCACTCGACGTTGCCGTAGTCGGGGACGAGCGGCTCGAAGCGGCCGTGCGAGACGAGCGCCGCGTGGTCGGCGTCGTGGGGGGCGAACCCGTACTCGAGGTCCTCGCGTCGGGATCGCGGGACGAAATCGAGCCCGTAGAAGGCGGTGTCGCCGACCGCGATCGGCTCCTCGCCCAGCCGCGTCGCGAGCCCCATCGCCTCGAAGAGGTCGAGCCACTGCGCGGAGCGCTTGGCCTCGTGGTTCCCGACGACGGCGAGAAACGGGATGTCGGCCTCCGAGAGCGCCTCGAGGACGTCCCGCGTCCCCAGGAGATCCGAGAGGCCGGGCCGGCGGTCGTGAAAGAGGTCCCCGGCGTGGACCACGGCGTCGACCCCGTCCTCGATCGCGTCCTCGATCACCCGTCGGAACGCCTCGAGGAAGTCAGCCCGCCGCTCGGGGCTGTGGTACTGTCGGTACCCGAGGTGGGTGTCGGCGGTGTGGAGCACCCGTGTCATCGGGACGGAGGTTCGCCGCCGCGTCTTAAATCGGTTCCGTGACCGCGGTGAAAGTGGTCGTCGCGTCGGTCGCCCCGGGACGTGCCTCCTCGGTCGTCGTTGTGGTCGTCCACGTCGCCGCCGGGCCGATATGCGCCGGCCGCCGCTCGGCGAAACAGACGGAACGCCTCGAGCGCGCGCCGCCCGCGGCGCTCGAGGGCCGGGTCGTCCGTCGCCTCGACGGCCGCTGCGAGTTGGCCGGTCCCGATCGTCTCCACGAACCGGGCCGCGGCCTCGACGTCGTCCGTCGCCTCGGCCGCCCGCTCGATGACGACGGCCTCGTCGCTTCCCGCGAGGCGTCTCAGCGAGGCCTTTATTTTCGCTGGCTCGGGCGTGTCGTCGAGCACTGTAGGGCAGGTGGTCGCCCGTTGATACATAAACCCTCCGTCGCGGTGCCGGTCGCCACCCGTGTCACCGTCGGTGGGCGCGTGGATTCGCCGCGGCCTGGGGTCGAGGCCGACGCCCCAGGCGGATGCGGTTCGGAGCCGGGAGCGACGGCGTCGACGTTCAGGTCGGCTGCGGCTCGGCGTCGATATTGAGCGCGTACACGCGCTTTCGGGCGTCGGTGAACGAGAACCGCGATTCGACGGCGTCGACTTCCTCCAGCCGGGTGATCGCGTACCGAACCGTCCGGGAGGGAAGCATCGTCTCCGCCGCCAGTTGGCTCTGTGTCAACCGCTCGTTGTACTCGAGGACCTTCGCGACCAGCTTCGCGCTCGGCGGGAGGTCGGCGACGGCCTCCCAGCCGACGCTCGGTTCCCCGCCGAATTCGGTTGCGCTCATCGTCACACCGTACATTATGCCGTGACATAATATTTTCTATCCATTTATATGACCTTGAGTTATAAACAGGTCCAGTGACGGAGCCGTCACGTCGTGACTGCCGCATCGCCGGACGTGAGTGGGTTGACGGGTCGATTCAACATCTGGCACCACCCGAAGCCTCTTATGAATACGGGCGCTACAGATCCGATAATGAGCGATACTGTTGACGACGTCGACCTGCCCTACGAGGACGGCGCGTCACAGCAGCAAAAACTGGAGGCGCTCGAGGAGCGTCTGGAGATTCTCGAACAGCAGAACGACGAGATGCGGGACAAACTCCTCGACGCCAACGCGGAGAACAACAAGTACCAACAGAAACTCGAGCGGCTGACCCACGAGAACAAGAAGCTCAAGCAGTCGCCGTTGTTCGTCGCCACGGTACAGGAACTCACCGACGAGGGCGTCATCATCAAACAGCACGGCAACAACCAGGAGGCGCTCACCGAGGTCACAGACGAGATGCGCGAGGAGCTCTCCCCGGACGCCCGCGTCGCCGTCAACAACTCCCTGTCGATCGTCAAACAACTCGACAGCGAGACCGACGTCCGCGCCCGCGTGATGCAGGTCGATCAATCGCCCGAGGTCTCCTACGAGGACATCGGCGGCATCGACGAGCAGATGGACGAGGTGCGCGAGACCGTCGAGATGCCGATCGAGAGCCCGGAGATGTTCGACGAGGTCGGCATCGATCCGCCCTCGGGCGTGCTGTTGCACGGCCCGCCGGGGACCGGCAAGACGATGCTGGCGAAGGCCGTCGCCAACCAGACCGACGCGACGTTCATCAAGATGGCCGGCTCCGAGTTGGTCCACAAGTTCATCGGCGAGGGGGCGAAACTGGTCCGGGACCTGTTCGAACTCGCCCGCCAGCAGGAACCCGCCGTCGTCTTCATCGACGAGATCGACGCCATCGCCTCGAAGCGCACCGAGTCGAAGACCTCCGGGGACGCCGAGGTCCAGCGGACGATGATGCAACTCCTCGCGGAGATGGACGGCTTCGAGGACCGCGGCCAGATCTCGATCATCGCGGCGACGAACCGCTTCGACATGCTCGATCGCGCCATCCTCCGCCCCGGCCGCTTCGATCGGCTCATCGAGGTCCCGAAGCCGGACTTCGAGGGCAGGGAGATGATCTTCGAGATCCACACCCGCGGCATGAACGTCGCCGACGACGTCGACTTCGCGGATCTGGCGGACCTCGCCGCCGGCGCGTCCGGCGCGGACATCAAAGCGATCTGTACGGAGGCCGGGATGTACGCCATCCGCGACGACCGCGTCGAGGTGGCGACCGAGGACTTCGAGGGGGCCTGGCGGAAGATCCGACAGACCGAGGAGGACGCCGACGAGGTCTCGAAGACGTTCGCCTGAGCGTCTCTCAGCGGTTCCCGACCGGTTTTTGATGCTTTTCTACGCTCCGATCAGCTACCGGCCTCGACCGCCACCGGCCCAGTTTATAAGTAGCGTCCGATGCCGATCCGGGCTACTTCGCCGGAGGGCGCAACCGCGACAACTGGGGGCCGCGACCGGGCCGCCCTCAAAGCGCGAGGAAGATCAGGTACGGGACCGCGAACAGCAGGAGGGCCATCCCGAGAACGACGAGCGCGTAGGCGGCGAACGTGCTCCCGGCGGCGACGAACGAGGAGTGGCTCAGTTCGGATCGGAGGTCGGCGGCGTCCATACGCCGTTGTTCGGAGGGGCCTATTTATACGTATCGCTCACCCGAGAGCGACACCCCCCGGCCGCGTTCAATCCAGTATCTCGACGATCCGCTGTGGCTCGCCCGACAGCGAGGGGCTCTCCTCGATCAACTGGAGCACCTCGTGGTCGGTCACGTCGGGGTAGTCCTTGCCGGTCGCCTCCTCGATGAGCGCCTTCTCCATCCGGAACTCGGTTCCCTCGTAGACGACGTCGACGCCCTCTTGATCGAACGACAGAACAGTCATACGACGCGTTGGCCGCTCTCGTTTATAAGGGCGGCGGGATCGGACCCGCCCGTCGCGTCAGCCGAGCGTCCGACGCCGCCGGAGAGGTTAAGACGCCCGCCGAACACCACACACCCGTGTTCGGGTCGGATCCACTCGAGGAACTCGTGATCCCGGACGGGACGCACGTGAAGGAACACGACCTCGTCACCGACGGCGACGTCCTCGTGGGCGGGCAAAGCGCCATCGAGTTGGGCGTCCGCGCCGGCGGCGTCGTGGCCGGCGAGCGCGTCAGCTTCGGCGGCGACATCGAGGCCGACGGCGACTGTCGGCTCGACATGTGGTGTGAGGTCGACGGCAACGTCCTCGTCGGGAGCGACGCCTACCTCGGCGAGCGCGTCCACATCACGGGCCAACTCATGGTCTCGGGCGACCTCGACATCGGCGACGACGTCGACATCGACGAGGGGTTCGAGGCCAACGGCTGGATCGTCATCCGGAACCCGATGCCGACGATCGTCTTCCTGTTCGTCTACCTCTCGCATCTGCTCCGCATCGGCGAGGAGGAGGCCGCCGAGGAAGTCGCGTCGGCGGCCTTCGCCGACGACTCCGAGGCCGATCCCGCACGGATTCCCCGCGGTGCCCGCGTCTCCGACGACGCCTGGCAGGTCTCGACGCCCGCGAGCATCGGGGACGACTGTCGGCTGCACGGCAACATCCGCGCCACGGAGATCGACGTCGGGGCCGACACCGAGGTGTTCGGGAGCCTCCGGTCGAAAGGCCCCATCCGGGTCGGCCCCCGGACGATCGTCCACGGCGACGTGACGACGCGGAACGGCGACGTCCGGATCGCCCCCGGCGTCCACGTCCGCGGCGACATCTCCTGTGAGCGGTGTGCGCTCTCCGAGGCCGCCGAGGTCGACGGGACGATCCGCGCGACCGAGGGCATCTCCTTCGAGGAATTGCCCGGGGACGGCGGTGCGGCCGGAACGGGCGACGAGTCCGCGACCGCCGGCGCGGACGGTCCCGACACCGACCTGAAGCCGGCGATCGTCCCCCTCGGCGAGGGGACCTTCCCGGCCGACGACGGAGGGAGCTCCGACGCCGATCCGGGAACTGACGCCGACGCCGATCCGGGATCCGATTCGGAAACGGACGCCGAGATGAAACCCGATCCGGACGCCGACGCTGACACGGACAGCGATACCGACCCCGTCCCGGCAGTCCGATCGATCGAGGACGCCGCCGGGTGGGACGCTGACCGGCGGAACGGCCGGAACGGCGGGGGGAACGCCGAGGACGTCGCTGCGATCATCGCCGACGCCGAGGCGGATCGCGAACCGGACGGCTGACGCCGTCGGCCGAGCACCGCGGGCGTCGGCAACGGCTCCGACGGCGGGCATCGGGACACATATACGCCTCCCACCGGTAGCCGGGGTATGATTTCGGTCGCCCTCGCCGGCAAGCCGAACGCCGGCAAGTCGACGTTCTACAAGGCCGCGACGAGGGCCGACGTCGACGTCGGCAACTACCCCTTCACGACGATCGACGCGAACCGGGGCGTCAGCCACGTCCGGACGCGGTGCCCCTGTCTCGACCTCGAATCGCGCTGCGACAGCGGGAACTGCCGGGACGGCAAGCGCTACGTTCCGATCGAGTTGCTCGACGTGGCCGGTCTCGTCCCGGGTGCCCACGAGGGCAAGGGCCTCGGCAACCAGTTCCTCGACGAGTTGACCAACGCCGACGTCATCCTCAACGTCGTCGACGCCGCCGGCGGGACGAACGCCGAGGGCGAACCGGTCGAGACCGGCTCCTACGACCCCGTCGAGGACGTCGACTTCGTCGAGCGGGAGATGGACCTGTGGCTGGCGGGCATCGTCGACCGCAACTGGGAGACGATCGAGCGACAGTCCCGCTCGCCCGAGTTCGACATCGAGGCGGCGCTGACGGAGTTGCTCACCGGCGTCGGCGCGAGCGAGCACGACGTCGCCGCCGTCCTCCGGGACCTCGAGTACCCGGCGGACCCGATGGCGTGGGACGACGCCGACCGCGAGGCGTTGGCGCGGCTGATCCGCGTCCGGACGAAGCCGATCGTCGTCGTGGCGAACAAGGCCGACGCCGCCCCGCCGGAGAACATAGAGCGCCTCCGCGAGGCCGCCGATCGGGTGGTCCCCTGCACGGCGGCGGGCGAACTCGCGCTTCGGGAGGCCGCCGACGCCGGCGCCGTCGCCTACGACCCCGGCGACGACGATTTCGAGGTTGTCGGCGACGTCTCCGAGGCACAACGGAAGGGCCTCGAACGCGTCCGGGGCGTCGTCTCGGAGTGGGGCGGCACCGGGGTCCAAGCCGCCCTCGACGAGGCGGTCTACGGCGTCCTCGATCGGATCACCGTCTACCCCGTCCAAAACGAGACGCACTGGAGCGACGGCCAGGGGAGCGTCCTCCCCGACGCGTTCCTGTTGGCGTCCGGAGCGACGCCCCCGGATCTCGCCTTCGCCGTCCACTCCGACATCGGCGAGGGGTACCTCCACGCCGTCGACGCCAGGGAGAGCCGACGGATCGGCGAGGGCCACGAACTCTCGGAGGGCGACGTGATCAAGATCGTCTCCACGGCGAACTGAGGCGGGTCGTCGGACTCGGCCTCTCCCGCCGGCCGTGAACTAACAGGAGTACGCGAAGGTGATCCCGCGGGGTTCGACCATGATCTGGACGTCCTCGCCCTCGCGGGAACAGATCTCCACGTCGGGGTCGTATCCGTGTCGCACTCCGTCGCCGCCGGTCCGTGAGACGAGGAGGTGGCTAACGCGGTCCTCGACGCCCTGCGATTCGTCGGAGTGGCCGGCCGGCAACGAGTACGAGTGATCGAGCAGGAGTGAACCGTCCGTCGCGTAGACGGCCACGTCGAGGGAGAGCCGACGGTCAGTGCCGTTGGTCGGGATGATCTCGACGGTGGTCCCTTCCCCATCCCGCTCGCTGCCGACGCCGAGACACCCCGACGCGACGACGGTACTTCCGAAGACGGCGGACAGGAGGGCGCGTCGCTTCACGCTTGGACGTTTGCAGTACGATATATAACTGCCTTCTCACCGGATCACGTAGGACCTCGGCTAGATATTTATAAATAATCGTCGTCATTTATAAACGGCCGCGGGAAGCCGTGGGTCGTCGTCGGAGCGCCTTTATATACTGCTCCGGCGGCCGTTTACGCGACCGACCGCTCCCCGCTCACTCGTTTCGGGGATTCGAGGGGTGATAGTCGGTGTCGTACTCGCCGGGGCGGTCGTCGATCCGGTCGGGGTTGATCCGCCCGCCCAACAGCATGAAATCGAGCACCGTCAGGTACAGCATGGCCTCGACGACCGGAACGCCCCGCGGCGGCAAAACGGGGTCGTGGCGGCCGATGACCTGCGCGTCCTCGACGATCTCGTCCGTCTCCCAGTCGGCGGTCCGCTGTTCCTTCGGGATCGACGTCGGCGCGTGCCAGGTCGCCTCCCCCCAGATCGGCTGGCCGGTGGTGATCCCGCCCTGGAGGCCGCCGTGGTCGTTGCCGACGGGGACGGGATCGCCGGCCTCGCTCTCGGTCTCGGGATGGTCGCCCTCGTCGAACGTCCAGTCCTCGTTGCGCTCGGAGCCGGTGACCGTCCGGGCGTCGGCCCCGAGGCCGAACTCGACGTGGGTCGTCGCGGGGATGGAGAACATCGCCTGCCCGAGCCGCGACGGGAACGAGTCGAACCGCGGCGCGCCGAGGCCCCGCGGGACGCCCCTGACCTCGAAGGCGATCGAACCGCCGATCGAGTCGCCGGCCTCCTGGTACTCGTCGATCAACTCCCGCATCCGCGCTGCCGTCTCGGGGTGGCCACACCGGACCTCGTTGTCCTCGGCGTGTTCGCACATCTCCTCGAAGGAGACCTCGGGCGCTTCGACGTCGCCGATCTGGTTGACGTGGGCCTTGATCCGGACGTCGTATTGAGACTGTTCGAGCACCTGTTTGGCGACCGCGCCGGCGGCGACCCAGTTGACCGTCTCGCGGGCCGACGACCGCCCGCCGCCGCCCCAGTTTCTGGTGCCAAACTTCGCGGAGTAGGCGAAATCACCGTGGCTCGGCCGCGGCGCGGTGATGAAGGGTTCGTACTTGCCCGAGCGGGCGTCCTTGTTCTGGATGACCATCCCGATCGGCGTCCCGGTGGTGTACCCCTCCAGCGTCCCGGAGTTGATCCGGACCTCGTCGGGTTCCCCGCGGCTGGTCGAGATCTTCGATTGGCCGGGCTTGCGCCGGTCCAGTTCGCGCTGGATCGCCTCGGCGTCGAGTTCGACGCCGGCCGGACACCCCGAGACCGTCACGCCCATCGCGTCGCCGTGGCTCTCCCCGTACGTCGTCACCTGAAAGAGCCGCCCGAATCGGTTGCCGTTCATTATCGCACCGTACGGACGGGGGGCGTTTATGTCTTCTACTCCGAGGCCGGCATCATGTCGCGTCGGACGGTCATGACGAGCCCGCTCGCGAGCATCAGGAGGGCGATGGCGACCATCCCGGCGTCGGCCCCCATCGCGGCCGTCACGGCGGTCGAACCCATGCCGTCCATGCCGGTACCGCCCATGCCGCCGCCCATGCCGGCCCCACCCGTGCCGCCAGTCCCCATCGTCGTCCAGCCGGCGGCGAGCCGGAGCTGATTGAGCAACATGAGGGCGGCGTAGCCGAGCATGAGCGGGCCGCTCGCGGTTCCGAGTCGAGCGGCGGCCGGCGTGAGGAGCACGACTCCGTGGACGAGGACGACCGCGCCGAGCGCGAGCATGAACCAGCCGCCGGCGGTCATCCCCGTTCCGGAGACGGGAACGAACGCGGAGTAGACTCCCGACACGATCGCTATCGCCGCGCCGTACAGCCGCATCGTCGAAACGCGCTCCGATCCCGTCATTCTCGAACGCTGCGACGGCGACGACAAAAACCGTTCGGCGGTCGTGTGGCCGCCGAGCGAACGCGTCCCCGACGGCCGGGTGTACGACCGACGACGTTATACGCGCCGGAACAGTACGTCGGGAGGGTTTGTGTATGCCCTACGAAACGGGACTCTCCTACGACGACGTGCTCGCCGTCCCGCAGCGCTCGCCCGTCGACAGCCGCGACGACGTCGACCTGTCGACCGACCTGGCCGACGGCCTCGACCTGTCGGTCCCCGTCGTGACCGCCGCGATGGACACCGTCACCGAGGCCGAGATGGCCCGCGCCGTCGCCGAGGCCGGCGGCCTGGGCGCCGTCCACCGCTTCCTGCCGATCGACGAGCAGGCGCGGATGGTCCGCGACGTCGCCGCCGACGGGCTCCCGGTCGCGGGCGCGGTCGGGATCGCCGAGTCGTACCTCGATCGGGCGGCGGCGCTCGTCGAGTCCGAGGCGAGCGCGCTCGTCCTCGACGTCGCCCACGGTCACATGGACCGGGCAATCGAGGCGACCGCCGAGCTGTCGGAGACGTTCCCGGGGACGCCGATTTGGGCCGGCAACGTCGCCACCGAGGCCGGCGTCGCGGACCTGGCCGAGGCGGGCGCGGACTGCGTGAAGGTCGGCGTCGGCCCCGGATCGCACTGCACGACGCGGGAGGTGACCGGCTTCGGCGTCCCGCAGTTCACCGCGGTCGAGCGCTGTTCGAGCGCCGCCCGCGAGCGCGGCGTCACGACGGTCGCCGACGGCGGGATCAGGGGTTCCGGCGACGCGGTCAAGGCGCTCCTGGCCGGCGCGGACGCCGTGATGATGGGCGGGTTCTTCGCGGGGTGTGCGGAGTCGCCGGGCGAAATCATCGAGTCCGATGGCGAACGCTACAAGCGCTCGCGGGGGATGGCGACCGCCGCGGCCGCCGAGGACCGCGAGGACAAGGCCGGCGACGTCGAGGCCGAGGAGGGCGTCGAGGCCGTCACTGAGTACAAAGGCCCCGTCGAACCGCGCCTGGCGGAGTTCGCCGCTGGCCTCCGCTCTGGGCTCTCCTACGCCGGCGCACACGACCTCGAAACCGCCCGCGAGAACGCCGAGTTCATGCAGGTCCGGCCGACGACGAACCGCCGGAACGGCGCACACGGGTTCGCCGATCGGGAGTGAGTTTCGAGGGGGTCGCTACTCACGCTTCGACGAGGTCGACGCCGATCCCCGAGAGCGCCTCGAAGAAGCCGGGGAAGGAGACGTCGACGTCGCCCGCTCCCTCGATCGTGGTCTCGCCGTCGGCGACGAGGCCGGCGACGGCCAGCGACATGACGATCCGGTGGTCCTCGTGGCCCCGGACGGTCGCGCCCTCCAGGTGTCCGCCGTGGACGACGAGTTCGTCCGCCGACTCCTCGGTCTCGATCCCCATCCGGCCGAGTTCGGTCGCCATCGCGGCCACGCGATCCGTCTCCTTCAGGCGGACGTGCGCGCAGTCGGTGATCCGGGTCGTCCCTGTCGCCGCCGCGCCGAGGGTCGCGATCGTCGGCAGCAGGTCCGGGGTGTCCGAAACGCCGACCTCGATCCCTTCGAGGTCGGACCGGCCGACGACGATCTCGCCGGCGTCGCGGTCCCACTCGATCGCCGCCCCCATCGACTCGAGAACCTCGACGATCGCGCTGTCGCCCTGGGCGCTCGGGTGTGCGCCCTCGACGACGAGTTCGTCCTCGGCGGCGAGCGCGCCCGCGGCGAGGAGATACGACATCGACGAGAAGTCCCCGGGGACGTCGTAGCCCCCGCCCGCCGGCGCGTACGTCTGCCCGCCGGCGACGGCGAGTTGCTCGGCCCCCGACGCCCTGATTTCGGCGTCGTCCCCGCCGACGACCGACGCCTCGACGCCGAACGCCTCCAGCACCTCGAGGGTGATGTCGACGTAGGGCGCGGACTTGAGCTCTGTCGTCAGTTCGATCTCGATCCCGTCCTCGGTCGCCGCGCCGGCCATCAACAGCCCGGTGACGTACTGCGAGGAGACGTCGCCGGGGATCGACACCGACCCGCCGGCCGTCCCGCCGCCGACGACCAGCGGTGCCTGCCCGTTGGCCCGCGTCGAGTCCGCCCGGACGCCGAGTTGCCCGAGCGCGTCGAGCAGCGGCCCCTGCGGCCGCGACCGGAGCGAGGCGTCGCCCGTCAACACCGCGAGCCCCTCGACCAACCCGCCGGCCGCCGCCGTCAGCCGCATCGTCGTCCCGCTGTTGGCGCAGTCGATCACGTCGGCCGGGGTCTCCGGGTCGCCGCCGAAGCCTGCGACCTCGAAGTTCCCGTCGACGCGGGCGGTCTCGCCGCCGTAGGCCTCGACTGCCCGCGCCGTCGCAGCCGTGTCGGCGCTGAAGAGCGGGTTCCGGACGGTCGCGCCGTCTCCGTACCCCGCAGCGAGGACGGCCCGGTGGGTGTAGCTCTTCGAGGGGGGCGCGCGTGCGGTGCCGCGAACGCGTGAGGGGGAGATCCGAACGTCCATACGGGAGCGTCTCGGGCGGTCGGCAAAGGCTTGCCGACTCTGGCGGGCCAGCCTGGAGGGAGCCGGAGTGTCGATGCGGTCCCGGCGCCGCCGGGCAAGCGCTTTGTGCCCGCCGCCCCGGGTGTCGGTATGGACCCGGACCTCTCGAAACTCGACGCCTTCCTCTCGGAGGCGGGCGTCGACGGCTACCTGATCGAGGCCGACGGCGAGGCGGCCGACCAGCGGTACCTCTCGGGCTTTACCGCTCCCGACCCGTTCGTCACCCTCTACACCGGGGAGACGACGCTTCTGGTCTCGGCGCTGGAGTACGGCCGGGCGACGCGCACCGCCAGGGCCGACCGCGTCGAGCGGCACTCGGCGTACGACCACCGGGCGAACGTCGCGGAGTACGGCTCCCCGGAGGGGAAGCATCGGACGCTCGCGGCGTTCCTCGAGGCCCACGACGCCGACTCGGTCGCGGTGCCGAGCGACTTCCCGGTCGGGACCGCCGACGGCCTCCGGAGCCAGGGGATATCGGTCGAGGCCGACCCCGACGGCGTCGTCGGCTCGATCCGCGCCCGGAAGGTCGACGAGGAGATCGACCACGTCCGGGCGACACAGCGCGCCAACGAGGCGGCGATGGCGCGCGCCGAGGACCTGCTCGCGTCCGCGACGGTCGCCGACGGGATCCTGCACCTCGACGGCGACCCGCTGACGTCCGAACGGATCAAGCGCGCGATCGAAATCGAGTTGCTGGAGCACGACTGCGCGCTCGACGAGACGATCGTCGCCTGCGGCGCCGACGCCGCCGACCCGCACGACCGCGGCTCCGGGCCGCTCGCCGCCGACGAGGCGATCATCGTCGACATCTTCCCGCGCTCGAAGGCGAGCGGCTACTACGCCGACATGACGCGGACGTTCTGCGTCGGCGACCCGGGCGAGACGATCGAGCGGTGGTACGACCTCACTTATAAGGCCCAGCGGGCCGCCCTCGACACCATCGAGGCCGGCGTCTCCGGCAGCGACGTCCACGACGCGGTCTGTGACGTCTACGAGGACGCGGGGCTCCCGACGCTCCGGGCCGACGAGACGGCCGAGACGGGCTTTATCCACACCACGGGCCACGGCGTCGGCCTCGACATCCACGAGCACCCGCGGCTCTCGGAGGAGGAGACCGAACTCGAGGCCGGCAACGTCGTGACGGTCGAACCGGGGCTGTACGACCCCGAGGTCGGCGGCGTCCGGATCGAGGACCTCGTCGTCGTCACCGAGGACGGCCACGAGAACCTCACGGAGTATCCGACGGAGTTGATCGTCGGGTCGGGCGGGTGATCGGCGGCCGACCGCGCGACGATGCGGTAAGGTACAAACCCCACCGCCCCATAGCCCCGATGGCGGCTGTGATGACGCGTCTACCCCCGCTCCGAGCCCCGTGTGACGACGCCCACCTCTGAGCCGCCGTTTCCGGACGCGAGCCGAGACGAACCCCTTTTGAACGACCGCGAGTAACCCGACTCCATGCAACTGCTCGTCGTCGGGGCGGGGGAGATGGGCCGGTGGTTCGCCCGCCACAGCGGCGCCGACGCGGTCGCGTTCGCCGACCGCGACCCGACGGCAGCGCGGTCGGCGGCGGCCGAGATCGGGGACGCACGCGTCGTCGACCTCGACACCGACGAGACGTTCGACGCCGTCTGTCTCGCGGTGCCGATGTCCGCCACCCCGGCCGCGATCGGGACCCACGCCGGCCGGGCGAGCGAGGCGGTCGTCGACGTGGCGGGGGAGATGCGCGACGCCGTGGCGGCGCTTCGGACCCACGCCGAGGGACTCGAGCGGGCCAGCTTTCACCCGCTGTTTTCGGCTTCGAACGCCCCGGGGAACGTCCCCGTCGTCGTCGACCGCGCCGGGCCGACGGTCGATCGGCTCCGTGCGGCGCTCGAGGCGGCGGGCAACGAGGTCTTCGAGACGACGCCGGCCGCCCACGACCGCGCGATGGAGACCGTCCAGGCGAAGGCGCACACGGCCATCCTGGCGTACGCGCTCGCCGCCGAGGAGGTCGACCCGCGGTTTCACACCTCCCTCTCGGGACCGCTCTCGGAACTCGTCGAGGGGACCCTCGACAACACGCCCGAGGTGTACGCCGAGATCCAGGAGCGATTCGAGGGAGCGTCGTCGGTCGCCGAGGCCGCGGCCGAGATCGCCGACGCCGACCACGAGGCGTTCGTCGACCTCTACGGGGGGGCGGGCGAGTGAGCACGCAGACGGGGGCGGGACCGTGACCGACACCGACGGCATTCTCGACGCCGCGAAGTACCTCCGGTCGGTCCGGCCGGTCGATCCCGAGGAGATCTACGAGTACGTCGCGGGCCAACCCCACCCCGCGGTCGTCCGGCAGACGCTGCGCGAGCACGCCTTCGAGTTGGGAGTCGTCGAGCGCGAGGACGGGACGTTCGTCCCGGTCGAGGCGGGTCCGATCGAACCGACGTTCCGTGGCGTCGAGCGGTTCCCCGAGGCGTACGCGCGGCGCTTCGAGGACCTGCTCGTCGAGCGCTACGGCCCCAGCTGGCCCGAGGGCGACGCGGGCGATCGGCTTCGCGAACGGATCGACGGGCTGAAAGTCGCCTATTTCGCCGACGAGTCGGTCACCTACGACGGGGACACGGCGCTCGCGTACGCGCTGTATCACCTCCCGGACTACTACGCGGCGATCCAGTACGTCCTCGACGAACTCGGTCGGGCGGGGCTGCTCGGCCGAACGCTCCGCGTACTCGACGTCGGCGCGGGCGCGGGCGGGCCGGCGCTCGGACTCCACGACTACCTGCCCGACGACAGCCTCGTCGAGTACGACGCCGTCGAACCCAGCGCTGCGGCCGACGTCTTCGAGGCGATGCTCGGCCCGACGCGACCCGGGTTCGCCGCGACCGTCCACCGCGAGACCGCGGAGGCGTTCGACCCCGAGGGCGAGTACGACCTCCTCGTCTTCGGAAACGTCCTCTCGGAGCTCGAAGCGCCGGTTTCGGTCGTCGAGCGCTACCTCGGGGCGCTCGCGTCCGACGGGACCGTCCTCGCGCTCTCGCCGGCCGAGGAGCGGACGGCGACCCGCCTCCGCGACATCGAGCGCGACCTCCTCGACCGGAACGAGGGGCTGTCGGTGTACGCGCCGACGATCCGGCTGTGGCCCGGCGAGTCGCCCGACGACCGCGGGTGGACGTTCACCCGAAAGCCCGACATCGAGGTCCCGTCGTTCCAGCGACGCCTCGAGCGCGCCGCTCCGGACTCGCCGGGCGAATCCCCCGAAAACGGCGACGGCCGCTACACCAAATCCGCCGTCCAGTTCGCCTACCTCCTGTTGCGGACCGACGGCCGGCGGGCGATCGAGTACGACCCCGACCCGGGCCGGGTGGCGAAGATGGCCGAGAGCGAGCGCCACGTCACCGAGCGCATCGACATCGCGGCGCTGAAGCTGTCGCCGGACCTCGCCGACGACGGCCACCCGCTGTTCAAGATCAGCGACGGCTCGGAGGCGATCGACCACTACGCCGTCCTCACGGAGCGGTCGGCCCTCAACGAGTCCCTCGAGGCGGCCCCCTACGGATCGTTGCTCCGCTTCGAGAACGTGCTCGTCCTCTGGAACGACGACGAGGGGGCCTACAACCTCGTCGTCGACGCCGAGACGGTGATCGACCGGCTGGCCTGACGGGCGGTCGTCCGGCGGTCGGACGTCCGACCGGACCGGAAAACGATCCGACCGCCGGAGGAGCCGCCGCCGGTTCCGGACGGCCTTTATTCGCTCCCGCCGAACCCCCCGTGTGGCCTACATCACGCGAGCCCTCCTGACCGCCCTGCTCGAACTCGCGGCGGACCGCGACCCGACCGGCGTGACCGTCTCGCTCGCGGTGACGCCCGCCGGGGAACTCGACGCGTCGCTTCCGTCCGATCGGGCCGTGTTCACCGACATGTACCTCCCCGACACCGGGGGCTCGGTTCGGGCGGTGTTCGGGATGGACCTCTCGACGCCGGGGGCCGCCGGGCGGTTCATCTCCCACCCCGACGGGGTGTTGGCGCTGACGAAGCGCGACGACCTCCACGAGGTCGTCTTCGTCGCGGTGCCGCCCTACGACGCGGAGGACGTCGCCGCTTTCGGCCGGTCGGGGTCGGGACGGCCGATCGACATCGTCGACGTCGAACCGCCCGACGGCGAGGTCGAACTCCCCGAGTAGGCGGCGCTCGGGTAGTCGAGCGTTCGGTCGCCCCGAACGGCTCGGTCCCAACCAGCGTGACGGGCGGCCCGCCCCGTCACTCCAGGTAGCCGAGGTCGCGGAGCTGGTCGGTGATCTCGTCGAACTCCGCCTCCGAGAGCGAGCCCTGCTTTTGATGCTGGATGACGATGCTCCGGAGCAGAAACCGGACCAGGTCGCTGGTCGAGGAGAAGCTCGTCCCCTCGATCGTCTCCTCGACGCGCTCGGAGAGGTCCTTCGGGATCGAGACCGTCGTGTATTCCGTCATAGTCGTCCCGTGGTGGCCGATCCGAATATGTCTGTCCACCGCGGATCGGGAGCACCACCCGGGGCTGTCGCCCGGGGGGCGTCGAGCAAGGCGGCGTGCCCGTGGGTGCCGAGAGCGGGTGCGGTCGCCCGCAACCGAGTCAGGGGTATTTAGGGGGTTGTGGCGCGTACGGACTCGCAATGGGAGTCCGGCCACCACAGCAAAGCGACGACGACGCCCCGGAGATCATCGCCTTCGGCATCGCGGCTCTCGACGAACACCTCGAACGGGCGGACGTCACGTTCCCGGTAACCGAGGAGGCGCTGCTCGAGACCGTCGGTGATCCGAGCATCCCGTACGACGCGACGGGCAACGAGATCCGGCTCTCGGAGGCCCTAGAGGAGCTCCCGCAGTCGCGTTTCGAGACCCGACAGGAGTTCATGAACGCCCTCCACCCCGTCTTCGAGGCCCGTCGCGAGCGGGGAAACGACAGCTTCGTCGGTCGGCTCCGGTCGCTGTTGCCGTTCTAGTCCTCGAGGTCGTCGAGTCGGTCGTCGAGGTCCTCGAGCCGACGGGTCTGTTCGCGGTTGACCGAAACCAACACGTCGGTCAGGAATCCGAACATCAGAAGCTGCACCGACAGCAACACCAGAAACGCCGCCAGCAACGCCAACACCTCGTGTGAGATGCCCACGACGAAGTATCGGTAGGCGACGAATCCCGCGACCGACATCCCCGCGAGCGTCCCGAGCGCCGCGACGCTGCCGAAATAAAAGATCGGATTGTTGGTCTTCGCGAGCGCGTACAGCGTCAGGACGATGCGGCCGCCGTCGGCCAGCGGCCGGAGGTTCGTCTCGGAGCTGTCAGGCCGGGCGAGATACCGGATCGGGACCACCTCGGTGTCGACGCCGCGGCGGACGCACTCGGCGGCGAGTTCGGTCTCGATGCCGAATCCGTCGGCCTCGAGGCGGAACCGCTCGAAGGACTCGCGCGTGAACGCCCGGTACCCCGAGAGGATGTCCCGGAGGTACCGGCCGTGGATGGTACCGAACAGCCGGTTGATGAGGCGGTTGCCGACGCGGTTGAGCCCGGTCATCGCCCCCGGTTCCATGTCGGCGAAGCGGTCGCCGATGACGTGCTCGGCGCGGCCGTCGAACAGCGGTTCGAGCATCGCGTCGGCGTCCTCGGGACGGTAGGTGCCGTCGCCGTCGGCCATCAACACGTACGGCTTCTCGACGTACTCGATCGCCTCCCGGACGGCCTGGCCCTTGCCCGTCCCCGACTGGGTCCGGACGCGGGCGCCGTGCGTGTCGGCGATCGAGCGGGTGCCGTCCTCGGAGCCGCCGTCGACGACCAGGACGTCCTCGAAGCCAGCGTCCCGAAAGCCCGACACGACCTCGCCGACGGTGGCGGCCTCGTCGAGCGTCGGAATCAACACGCAGACGTCCGTCCGGTCGGGCATTGGGAACCACTGCGCCACCGGAGGTAAAAAAACGGCCGGATCGGGCCTCCGAGACGACCGATACCGGTCACTCCCGCAGTGGCGATCTGCCGTCCGAGTCGGGCGTCAGGTTGCCGTGCTCGTCGATCTCGCCGGCGATGATGCGGGTCGAGGAGATCACGTCACCGTCCTCGGCGTAGCGGTGCTCGACGACCTCGATGTCGAGCGGCTCGAGCCCCCTTCGTCTCCTGACGTCGTTGACCGTCTCCCCGCCGTCTCGCGTCTCCGGGGAGACCACGAGGACGTCGAACCCCGGCTCGGTCGCGACGCCCGTGGGCTCGGTCAACGGACGGATCTCGAACTCCCGGTCGTGCTCTTCGGCGAACGCCCGGAGTTCCGACTCGAGGTCGGCCCTTCGTTCCTCGTAGGGACGGACGTGCCGATCGACGCTCCGCGTCTCCGGGGCGAGGTCGTCGTCGGTCAGCCCGACAGTCACGTCCCCGAGTTCGAACGCGCGTTCGAACAGCGCCCGGTGACCGTCGTGTACCGGATCGAACGTCCCGCCCAGTACGACGTCCATACCCCCGGAATGTGCGGCCACCGTTTAGTGGCTTCGGTGGTGGATCGCCTCAGGCGTCGTCCGGCGCTTCGCCGTCGGATTCGGTGCCGTCGTCAGCGGCGGACTCGCCGTCGTCGTTGACGCTGATCGTGACCGGTTCGTCGTCGTCCGAGTCCCCGACTCCGAGGTGACAGTCGAGGTTGAACACGGTGTTCAGTTCGTCTTGAACGTCCTCGACGACGCTCCCGACGAGTTCGCTCGGCGCCATCGCGGTGTACTCGTAGGGGTTGTTGCCCGCCCCGTCGGAGTCGCGCTTGCGCCGTTCGACCTTGCCCTCGTCGTTGAGCTCCGCGAGCGATTCCCGGACGGTACTCGGGTACAGTCCCGTTCCGTCGGCGACTTCCTCGCTCGTACTCGCCGGGTGCTGACGGAGGTAGACGTAGATGCGGGCCCGCGTTTCGGTGTCGAGCACCCACGACAGCAGGTCCACGATCCCGTCGTCGAACTCCTCGGTCGCCCGTTCGGCCTCCTGTTCCAGTCGGTCCCGTACGCCCTCGCGGTCGTCGCTGGACCCGTCGGGGCTGTCTTCGGGGGAATCGTCCGTAGACATGTGTTGTGTTCAGCCGGACACAAGGTGTACCGATAGATAAACGCTGTGACGCCGGCCGACCGAGGCCGCGACGACGGCGGTCCCCGAAGCGACGGCGAGAACCGACCGGACGCGAGCGGACGACGGCCTTCGGGGGCCGCGATACCCGGACTCACTCGGAGAGATCCGGCGCGTGCCGACCCCACAGCAGGAGCGTCGGCGGCAACACCAAAATCGAGGAGACGTACGAGAAGAACACGCTCACGGCCATCAACAG
>Ga0209946_1000143_pt1 | contig 28343 bp, 33 predicted proteins | sample SalPon2_A_H2O_MG_FD_185704 | JGI IMG/M metagenome (GOLD analysis project Ga0209946, IMG submission 185704) | Salt pond water microbial communities from South San Francisco under conditions of wetland restoration - Salt Pond MetaG R2_A_H2O_MG... | ecosystem: Environmental > Aquatic > Non-marine... | reverse complement strand
AGGCGACGGGCGGACTCTCGGGGGCCACGCTCGAAGAGGCTCGCTCGTGGGGGAAACTGGAGCCGGACGCCAGAAACGCCTCGGTATACGGGGACGCGACCGTGACGCTCCCGCTGCTCGTCGCGGCTGCCCGTGAGCGAATCGAGGGCACGGGTAATTAGATATAATTAGCCTTTTTATCGAGGCGTCACACCACCCGTGTGATGAGCGAGTACACCACCATTTCGCTGCGCAAGGAGTTCGTCGCGGACGTCGAGACGTACATCGAAGACGAGCCGTTCGGCTCAGTGAAAGAGTTCGTGAAACACGTCGTGGTTCGAGAGATGGAGGCTGACGAAGCGATCTCAGCGGCCGAAGCGAAACAGATCGCCACGAAACTCCGCGAGTTGGGCTACATGGAGTGAGTCGATGTCGCGCTCGATCCTCCCCGCAGGTCTCGACCGCGCCGATGCGATCCTTGGCGGAATGCCAGTAGTGTTTTTCGGGACGTCCAGCGTCGGAACCCTTGCGTTCGACGCCTGGGTCGTCGCCGTCTGCAGTGCAGCCCTGCTCTGTTGTCTGCTCGTGGCTGATGGGCTCTTTGTGCATCCGCCGTCAGACGGATGAGCCCACAGATATGCGAGTCACTCAAGAAGAAAGCAGACGAGCAGCAGTGAAACGCGGGTCGTCAGTTAGTGATCGCCGGTTTTCGACTGCCAGGCGTAGTCGCGTCGCTTCGCGGAGTCGCCGAAGCCACAGGAGGCGCACCGTTCTTTCGTGAGGTGGTACGACTTCTCGCCGCAGCGGCGGCACTTTACGTGCACCGTCTTGTTCTTTTTCCCTTGAGAGGGCGTGCCGGAGCCGGTCATGCTTTGATTGTGACGACGTTATCGCCGCGTATAATCGTTGTGTCTTCGATTGCGACGGCGAACTCACCGTCGAGATCGTCGTCGACGCGGTCGTCGACGGCCGGCTCCGGTTCGATCACGATGTTCATGTGCTGGTCGTAGCCGCCGAGGACACCGTAGTACGTCGTCCCGTCTTTGAGGTGTACCGTCACAGGTTCCTCGAGCGACGCTTCGAGCACGTCGAGGGGTCGTCCACTCATTACCTTCACCGGTGCCCGTGAAACTATTAAAAATACCGGGAGACGGATGGATCGGTGCGTTCGACCGAGACGAAACGCTTTGACCCTCTCACCCGAGTTCTTTGTTCCATCGCCGATAGAGACCGATGCCGAAGGCGAGGATCACACCGCCCACGCCGATCTGCCGGCCGACCGTCCCGACGTCACCCGCGTTGAGTGCGACGACCGCTCGGACGGCCATCACGGCCGTGACGAGCCCGACCAGCGCGAGTACGACGTCTCGAGTCTCCATACGATTCGGTCACGTGTACGCTGTATAAACGACCAGGTTGTCACACGACAAGCCGCTGGTTAATCTAGTCGATGTATGAGTGTAACTCGTACGCGTGTAAACGCGGGTGTGCCCGGCATGATAGACCCAGTTCTCGCCAGTCGGCTACAGTTCGCCATTACGACCATCGTCCACATCATCTTCCCGGTGATGAGTATGGGGTTGGCGCCGTTTCTCATTTACTTCACGTGGAAGGATATTCGCACAGGGGCACCGATCTACGAGCAGTTGCGTCGGTTCTGGACCAAGATATTCGCCATCTCGTTCGTCGTCGGGACGGTGACCGGGATCGTCTTGGAGTTCGAATTCGGGACGAACTTCGCAGCGTTCTCGACGGCCGCAGGCGAGCTGTTCGGCGGGCCACTCGCAGTCGAGGGGATGATGGCGTTCATGCTCGAGGCCACGTTCCTCGGCGTCTTCGTCTTCGGCCGCGAGCGCGTCGGTGACGCGCTTTATTTCGTCTCCAGTGTCGCCGTCGGACTGGGTACCTGGCTCTCTGCGGTGTGGATCCTGATCGCCAACTCGTGGATGCAGATGCCCCGCGGCTACGAGGTGGTGACCGAGAACGGCCAGCCGGTGATCCACCTCGTCGACCCCCTCGCGGCGTACTTCACGCCGCGATTCGGGTACATGTACATCCACATGCAGAACGCGGCCGTCGAGTCTGTGGCGTTGTTCATGGCCGGTGTCGCCGCGTACTTCGTCTTCAGACACCACGTGTGGGGGTATCAGACTCAACACGTCGAGTTCTGGGAGGTGACGCTGAAGATCGCGCTCGTCGCGCTGCTCATCACTGCCCCGCTACAGGTGCTCCACGGTGACATGTACGGCCGGCACGTCGCCGAGACGCAGCCACAGAAGTTTGCCGCGATGGAGGCCGTCTGGGAGACAGAGGCGTACGTGCCAGAGTACTTGGTTGCCGTCCCGACGAGTCTCGACCAACTTACCGACCCGCGTGCGAAAGAGCTCTTCGGCATCGGGATCCCAGGCGGAGCCTCGTGGCTCGCCAGTGGGGGTGATCCGTCGGCGGAGATACGCGGGCTCGAGACCTTCGAGTCGGAGCCACCGCCGGTCGCCATCGTCTTCTGGGCGTTCCGCGGAATGGTTGGGCTCGGCTTCTGGTTCATCCTCCTCGCGTTCTGGGGCGGCTACCGCTGGTTCACCGGCGAGCTGTTCGAAGACGGCCTGTTACACAAGGCGCTCATGGCTTCTTCGCTGCTCGGGATCGTCGCGGTGCACCTCGGGTGGATCGTCACCGAGGTCGGCCGCCAGCCGTGGGTAATCCAGGGCGTCATGAAGACGAGCGAGGGCGTCTCACCCGGACTCACCGCCGCCGAGGCGACGGTCACGCTCGTCGGGTTCGTCCTCGTCTACGCGGCGCTGCTCGGACTGTACGTCTACGTGATCGCCCGCATCATCCGCAACGGGCCTCCTGGCGAGTCGAGTCTCCGCTCGGTGCCCGACACACCACAGTCGCCGTCCGCCCCAGGCGCGCCGGGGGTCGCCGACGATGATTAGCGTCGAGGCGCTCAGCGCCGGCCCGTTGTTCGGGCTGCCGCTCGCGGAGTTGTGGTTCGCGCTGTTGTTCGTCATGCTCGGGACGTTCTTGTTCCTCGATGGCTTCGACTTCGGCGCCGGGGCGATCTTCGCCGGGCTCTCCGGGCGAGCCGAACGCGAGTCAGTCCTTTCGGCGATCGGACCATTCTGGGACGGTAACGAGGTGTGGCTCGTCGTCTTCGGCGGGGCGCTTTTCGCCTCATTCCCGGCGGCGTACGCCAACCTGTTCAGCCGACACTACCTGTTGATGTTCGGCATCCTCGGGGCGCTCATCCTCCGCGGGCTCGCCCCGGAGATGTACGAGCAGCGCCACGACGCCCGATGGCAGCGGTGGTGGGGCCGGTCGTTCGTCGCCGGTAGCGTCCTCGCTCCGTTCCTCCTCGGCGCGTTCGCCGGGAACTGGCTCGTCGGAAGCGCGCGTTCAGCCACTCTCGTCGGCGTCGTCGTCGGCGTGACGCTCACCGCGCTCACCGTCGTCTCCGGGGCGGCATTCCTCCGGTTAAAGGCCGGAGAGACGCTGCCAGCGAGGGTGACGCGGTACGGTCTCGTCGCGGTCGCCGGCTACCTCGTCGCGGTCGTCGCGACGCTCGCCGTCCTCGCGCTCCGGCTTCCGGGCGGCGCCGCCGCGCTATTCGACCCGCTGATACTCGGACTCGTCGTCGCATCGGTCGGCCTCGCCGGCGGGTACGCACTCGCGTTGCGGCGCGGCGCGAACCTCGTTGCACTTGCTGCGGCCGGGGGGCTCACCTACGGGCTCGCGGCGGTCGTCGGGCTCCTCATGTACCCGCAGATCGACCCCGCGGTCGGCCTCCGCGTCGACGAGGCGATCGTCTCTACCCTCCCGTTGAACCTGATGACGATTGGGGCGTCGCTATTGTTGCCGCTCGTGACGGTGTACTTCGTCGTGCTCTATTCCGCGTTTAGCGGGCCAATATCGCCGGAGGAGACCTACTGATGGGCGACGCGGAGACATCTCCGGGACTGACAGACAACGACCGGACTGACGACGCTCGGACGGACGACGACCAGACAAACGACGACCGGACAAACGACAAGACTCGTCGCACCGGTGATCGGACATCCGCCGGAACCGGACGGCTGCTCTCGCGGGTACTCGTCACGTGGGTCGAACTCACCGTCATCGGGTTCACAGGAGCCGCCGTGGGTGGACTGACGTCCGGTCCGCCACAGCTCGTCGGCTACTTCGCGACAGTGTTAGGACTCGTCGCGGTGTTCATGTACAACGTCGATCAACACATCACGGAGCGATTGGCCAATGCACGCTAATCCACACCGGGTAGCCGGTACCCAACGCAATCATCCGATGCGTCGACGTTCTCGGGTCTCGACGCCACGGTTTCGCTTGAGCGCGATGCCGAACAGTAGTGCCGCACTCGGCACGAACAACAGCGCACCGAGTGCCGTGACGACGTCGTCGGCGACGATGCCGTACGCGACGCCGACAGTCGCGACGACGAGCGCGACGACGCCTGGAAGCAAGACGCGCCGGTCAATGGCGGCCACGCGACGAGCGGCCGATCGAAGAGCGACCATACAACAGACCACAGAGGCTCGGTGTGCCTATGCCCGTCGTTGTCGTGTGCTAACCAGGTCGTTCGATGCTGACAGGCCAGCACGTACTCCACAACGACTGTGTCGCGATCGCGAATGGCTGCCCCTCAGAGACGACTAAATGTACGATTTTAGCTTCACGATCACCTACGACCCCGGCGCAGACGCGTACATGGACACGTTTATCGAGTGCGACTCGCTCCGATCTGAGACGGTATACGCCTGTCTCGACCCCACACAGATGTGGTCACTCGAGTTTCTCACGGGCGACCCGGGCGAGCTTGAGGCGGTCGACGCGCACTTCGACGGTGACACACCCGACCGTGAGTCCGTGAGTGGGCGACCGTGTGCGGCGACGCGCACCGTCAGCCGGCTCGCCGGTGAGCGCCGCAGGCGGGTCACCTACACTCACCTCTCGGGTATCGACTACTGCGACGCTGTCCCGCTGCTCGCGACCCAGTTTTTCGAGACCGGCGTGGTGTTCAAACAGGTACGGTCGGGGGCGACTGCGCAGTGGCGTGTCTTCGCACAGGACGACGAGAAGGTCGGGCTCTTGTACGACTCCGTGAGCGCCCGGCTCGCAGACGGACTTTCGTTTGCCTTCGACCACCTGACCGAGCTCGACCGGTGGCGTGGTGACCTGCTTGCACCTGGCGGCCTCCGGGCGGAACAGCGGGAGACGCTCGTAACCGCCGTCGAGCACGGTTACTTCGAGACCCCTCGTGAGGTGACGCTCGACGAACTGGCCGACGCGCTCGACGTGCCCCGCTCGACCGTCTCGTACCGACTCCGACGCGCGACCGCGGAGCTTGCGAAGGCCTTCGTCGACGAGGGGGCGCCGTGACCGACACGTACCCCGACGCGGCCCTCGTCTCACCCGACTGGGTCGCCGACCGACTCGACCGGGCGACCGCCGACGACCCAGCACTCCAGATTGTCGAGGTCGACGTCGATACCGATCGCTACGAGTGCGGGCATATCCCCGGGGCGGTCTGTCTCGACTGGCGGCGCGACCTCCGCGCGACCGACAGTCACGATATCGTCGGCCCGGACGCAATGGCCCGGCTCCTCGGTGACTGTGGGATCACCGAGGAGACGACAGTCGTCGTGTACGGCGACGAAGCGAACTGGTTCGCGACGCACTTTTACTGGCAGCTCACCCACTACGGGCACCCGGACGTCCGAGTCGTTGACGGCGGCCGCGACCACTGGGTCGAACAGGGGTACCCGACGTCGACCGCGCCGGTGTCGCCGCCGACGCGGTCGTACGGTCGGTCGCTGTCGCCGCCGGCGCGACCGGCTGTGCGCGCATCTCGTGTCGACGTCTCGGCCGCGATCGACGATGAGACCGTCCTCGTTGACGTCAGACTCGATACCGAGTTCCGCGGCGAGCGGACTGCCCCGCCCGGCACGGCCGAATCGGCGGTCCGCGGAGGGCACGTGCCAGGAGCGAGAAACGTGCTGTGGGCCGCGAACCTTCGACCGGACCGTCGGTTCAAATCGCCGGCAGCGCTTCGGTCGCTGTATGCGGACCACGGGATCACGGCCGACGAGACCGTGATCGCCTACTGTCGGATCGGTGAGCGGTCGTCTATCACCTGGTTCGCCTTATCGGAGCTGCTGGGTTTCGATCGCGTGGCCAACTACGATGGGTCCTGGACCGAGTGGGGGAACCTCGTTGGGGTGCCGATCGAGACGGGGTCGGCGTCGCGGTGAGCGGACCGACGCGACGATCCCCGGTGTTTTTATCATCTCGTGATTTATCATTCGGTACCACACTCCCGCGGGACACGGTGAGCCGACGTCGGCTCGGCCGTAGCGGGGCCTTCACCGACACGCGGTTAGACGCCGGGGCTGACGGCTCCTGTGCGGGGTACCAGTGAGAGACCGCCGAACGGCGGCGATCGAACCCACACTACCATGGAAATCGAAATTGCGACAATTGGCGGCTACGAAGAGGTTGGCAGACAGATGACGGCAGTCCGTGCGGGCGAGGACATCGTCATCTTCGATATGGGCCTGAATCTGAGTAAGGTCCTCATCCACGACAACGTGGAGACCGAAAAGATGCATAGTCTCGATCTGATCGATATGGGCGCGATTCCCGACGACCGGATCATGAGCGATCTCGAGGGAGATGTCCAGGCTATCGTCCCGACACACGGCCACCTCGACCACATCGCCGCGATCCCCAAACTCGCCCACCGATACAACGCGCCCGTCGTCGGATCGCCGTACACCATCGAACTGGTGAAACAGCAGGTCGCAGACGAGGGCAAGTTCAGCGTCGACAACGACCTCGTGAAGATGAAAGCCGGCGCCACGATGGCGATCGGTGACTCCGAACAGGTGGAGTTGGAGTTCGTCAACGTCACCCACTCGATCATCGACGCGATCAACCCGGTGTTACACACGCCCGAGGGCGCCATCGTCTACGGCCTCGACAAGCGCATGGACCACACTCCAGTCATCGGCGACCCGATAGACATGACGCGATTCCGCGAGATTGGTCGCCAGGACGAGGGAGTGCTCTGTTACATCGAAGACTGTACCAACGCCGGAAAGAAGGGTCGGACACCCTCGGAGTCGGTCGCCCGGAAGCACCTCCACGATACGCTCAAGTCGGTCGAAGACTACTCGGGCGGCATCGTAGCGACGACGTTCTCCTCACACATCGCGCGGGTGAAGTCGCTCGTCGAGTTCGCCCGTGAGATCGGCAGACAGCCGGTCCTGCTCGGCCGCTCGATGGAGAAGTACTCCGGCACCGCAGAGCGACTCGACTTCGTCGACTTCCAGGGCGACGTCGGGATGTACGGCCACCGCAAGTCGGTCGACCGCGCGTTCAAGCGGATCATGAAAGAAGGGAAGGGCAATTTCCTCCCCATCGTGACGGGCCACCAAGGAGAGCCCCGCGCGATGTTGACCCGAATGGGGCGCGGTGAGACGCCGTACGAGCTCGAAAACGGCGACAAGGTCGTCTTCAGCGCGGGCATCATCCCGGAGCCGACCAACGAGGGACAGCGGTACCAGTCCGAACAGCTGCTCCGGATGCAGGGCGCGCGAATCTTCGACGACATCCACGTCTCCGGGCACCTGCGTGAGGAGGGCCACTACGAGATGCTCGATGCACTCCAGCCGCAACACCTCCTCCCGGCCCACCAGAACATGAAGGGCCGGTCGCCGTACGTCGACCTCGCGAACTCACAGGGGTACAAGCTCGGTCGCGACATTCACGTCGCGCAGAACGGGAGCACGATTCAACTCGTCGAATGACGACCGAGACGACGGAGGCGCGGGTGCTCGAGGCCATCCGCGAGCGGCGCGAGCTGGTCAACGCCGCTATCGACGAGGAGCTTCCTGTACAGCCGCCAGAGCGGCTCTACGAGGCGTCACGGTACATCCTCGAGGCGGGTGGCAAGCGACTTCGCCCCGCGGTGACAACGCTCGCAGCGGAGGCGGTGGCCGGCGTCGAGCCGATGAGCGCCGACTTTCGGGCGTTTACCGCCCCCGACGGAAGCGTCGTCGACGTCATGCGTGCGGCCGTCTCGATCGAGGTGATCCAGTCGTTCACGCTGATCCACGACGACATCATGGACGACGACGCGCTGCGTCGGGGTGTCCCGGCGGTCCACGAGCAGTACGACACCTCGACGGCGATCCTCGCCGGCGACACGCTCTATTCGAAGGCGTTCGAAATACTGTCCGAGACCGGCGCCGACCCAGCGTGTGGCCAGGCGGCGATGCGACTGCTCGCCTCGACGTGTACGGAGATCTGTGAGGGACAGTCGCTTGACGTCGCCTTCGAATCACGCGACGATATCGATCCCGACGAATACCTCGAGATGGTCGAGTTAAAGACCGCCGTGTTGTACGGCGCAGCAGCCTCGATGGCGGGCGTGTTGCTCGGAGCCGACGACGAGGTCGTCGACGCGCTCTATCAGTACGGCATCGACTCCGGTCGCGCGTTCCAGATCCAAGACGACGTGCTCGACCTCACCGTCCCGTCCGACGAGCTCGGCAAACAGCGCGGCTCGGACCTCGTCGAGGGAAAAGAGACGCTCATCACCCTCCACGCCCGTCGGGCGGGCGTCGACGTCGACGGACTCGTCGACGCGGAGACGCCGGCGGCTGTCACCGAGGCGGCCGTCGACGAGGCAGTCGAGAGCCTCGAGGCAGCCGGGTCCATCGCGTACGCCAGAGACACGGCAGCGGAGCTCACCGAGCGCTCAAAAGAACACCTTTCGGTGCTCCCGGAGAGCGACGCGCGCCGTCTTCTCGAGGACCTCGCGGACTACCTCATCACCCGCGGGTACTGATCCCGCGGGAAACGCAAGACGGTTAGTGACGCCCGCGTGAAGACGACTATGACCGAGTACTTTGAGGTTCACGAGCATGACGGCGCGGCGAGGATCGGTGAGGTGCGACTCACCGATCCGGTGACCACGCCCGCGCTCGCCGACCCGTTCCTCGTCGATGCCGGCAGTCTCTGGGCTGCCGATCGCGAGGAGCCAACCGGTGATCCCGCGGCGCTTACGCTGCTTCCACACCGATCGTTCCCAGCAGGGACGCGTACAGAGGTTCGCGAGGCGTTTCAGGTTGATCACCCCGACATCGACGCGCCGACCGCGGCCGTCGTCGACAGCGCGTCACCGGAACCGGTCGGCGCGGACGCGTACCTCTTAGCGGATACCGCTGGGTTCATCGGCCACGGCGAGGCGTTTCGTGACGCGATCTGTGCGGCGAAGGCGGCACTGCCCGCAGACACCGCGCTGTATCTCGCCGGCGTAGCGACACCTGCGAACGTTGCGACGCTTGTCGCTGCGGGCGTTGACCTCGTCGACGCGACGCTGGCACAAACGAAGGGGACCCAAGGAAAGTACCTCACCGAGTCGGGTGAACACTTCCTTGAGGACCTCACCGAGCTGCCGTGTGCGTGTCCGGCGTGTGCGACGCCTCGCGACTCGTTCACCCGTACCGACTGCGCCGAGCACAACGTGAACGCGCTTACAGCCGCGCTGCGCCGGGTTCGTGAGCGGATTCGAGCCGGACGATTACGCGACTACCTTGAGGGGCAAGCGCGCCACGAGGCGTGGCTCACGGCAACGCTCCGGGAGTTCGACGACCAGTGGACGTATCTCGAAACACGGACCCCGGTGTTTCGAAACGCCGAGCTCACCGCCGCGTCGGCCGAGACGCTCGACAGAGTGGCGATCAAACGGTTCGCCGACCGCGTGACGACTCGATATCGGAACCGGTTCACGGACCAACCGCTGGTGCTCGTTCCGTGTTCGGCGACGAAGCCGTACAGCGACTCCCAGAGCCACCGGCAGTTTCACGACGCGATCCAGTGGCGCGGACACACCGTCTCGATGACATCGCCCATTGGGGTCGTGCCACAAGAACTTGAGACGACGTATCCCGCCCAACACTACGACTCAGTCGTCACGGGCGATTGGGCCGAAGACGAGATCGGTTTTGTCGCCGAGGTGCTCCGGCGGTACCTGGCTCGCACCGACTACGACCGGGTGGTCGCACACGTGCCGACCGACGGCTACCGAGCGATCTGCGAGCGCGTCGAGGCCGACCCGGCTGTCGATATCCCGTTCGAATACACCTGCGTGGACCACCCCACGACCGACGCGTCGCTTGCGGCGCTTGATGCCGCACTCGCCGGTGAGCCGGCCTACAGCAAGCGCGAACGCGAACACAATACGGTTCGGGCACTCGCCGACTACCTGATCGGTGACGGTGCGGGAGACGCGTTGTTCACCGATCTTTCGACGACGGGCCGCTACCCCAAGCTCCAGGCGTGGACAGACGAAGGCGACGACCGCGAGCAGCTCGCAACGATGGTGCCACAGTACGGCACGCTCTCGTTCACGCTCGCGGGGGCTCGCCGGTGGGTCGAAACCGACGCGCCGACGCGTCGCGTCGAGATCGACGGCTTCGTTCCACACGGATCGGTGCTCGCGCCGGGTGTCGTCGACGCGACCGACGCGATCCGTGTCGGCGACGAGGTGGTCATCGAGGGACCGAAGGCATTCGCGGTCGGCCGCGCCGAGATGGCCGGCACAGAGATGGTGGAGTCGACCCGCGGCGTCGCCGCGACGGTCCGCCACGTCGAGGAACGGTGAGGTGGTCGCTCACTCGACGGGGACGTACGTCTCGAGCCGGGTGAGCTGCCCGTCGGCGACGGTAAAGACGTCGAGAAACGTGAACAGCTCGTCGTCGGTGGCGTCGAGGAGCCGACCGCGAACGGCGACGCCAGTCTCTTTTTCTTCTTTACCACCGCTCGAGGTGTCACCGCCCGGGTCGGTCGCGTACACCGCGTCGACGACGTGTTCGGTGTCGGTCATCGGCCGTTCTTCGCGCATGAACGTAACGAACCGATCGCGGCCCCGGAGCGTCTGGTCCGGACGCGCGTGGACGAACGCCGGGTCAAGCCGGTCGGCGAGCGCCTCGTACCGGTCGGTATCTATCGTCTCGTAGTACGACCGCGCAAGCGCTGCGGGTGTCGGTTCACACATCGGCGAGGCTGGCGAACTCGCTTGCTGACGTGCGGGTGCCTTTCGAGATGATGACGTCGCCGACGCGGATGGTGGTGTCGAGGTCGGGGCCGACGAGCCATCCCTCCTCCGGGCGGCGAATCGCGAGCACACTCGTCGAGACGTCCGTCGCCGGCACGCCGTCTTCGACACGCGTTCCTGCCAGGTCGCTCCCGGCTTCGACGGGCGTTCGTGTGATGATCTCGTCTGATTCGCGGACGGCCATCTCGACGACCGGGTGCACGCTTAGGTCGCGTAAGACTCCCTCGGCGATCTCAACGGCGGCGTCGGAGACCTCTTCGGTCGCGACGCCGAGGTGGATGAGCCCCCGGAGCGAAACCGGATCCGCTGCTGCCTTTGCCGCCCGCAGCGTCCACGCTTCGAACCTCGACTGCAAGGCGTCGACTTCCACCTCGAGGTTAGATACCTCCGTCGCGAGGGCCTCGGTATCGAAGAGTACGGCGCCGTACGCTAAGTCGACGGCGAGTTCGGAGAGGTTCTTCATCAACACGATAGAGTCGACGGCCCGCTCGAGGTCGTCGATGGCGGGCTCTGCGGGGGGGTCAGGCTCAAACGGTTCACCAGAAAGCGCCGGGTACGCCTCGGTGACGCCCGCTTCAGGACCGCGAAGCAGTGTCACGTCGCCCGGATTAAGTCGCGTCGCCGGCCCGGGGTTGAGTATCCAGTCGTCGTCGCGTCTGACGGCGATGACGCGCACGCCAGTCACAGACTCTAGGTCGACGTCACCAAGCGTCCGGCCGGCGTACGGCGAGTCGTCTACGACGGTACCACGCACGAGCGTCTCGACGCCTTCGGTGAGTGCGCCGCGCATCGCGTCCGGAAGGCCGATCTCGTCGCTCACGATCTTTGCGATGTCGCCGGCAGCGTCAGAGATCTTGTCGGCGGCGGCAACGACGCCGAGCACGGGGGCCAGTGTCTCGGCCTCACTCGGGCTTCGCGCGGCGAGCATGAGGCTCATCCGGGCTCGAAGCTGGAGGACGTCCATTCGGTGTTCGAGTTCGACCACCTCGTGAGCGACCGACGGGCTGCCGTGAAGCACCGCGGAGTACGAGAGGTCGATGAGGAGCTCTGCGGTGTCTTTCATCTCGACGAGCAACTCTTTCACGCTCGTGGGCTCGTACGACACCGTCTCGGCTGGCCCTCCCTCGTCGAATCCGGGCATGTGATCGTGGTCACCGGCTCCGGCAAAAAGGCTTGTCACGGCGGTGAGCCGTCGGATTCGAGCGCGTCGCCGGCGACGTACGCGGCCGAATCGCTCACCGCAACGCCGACTGGGGTCGCCAGCTCGACGAGTGTGAGCCACTGCAGCAACCGGCCTGCGCGATCGGTCCACGTCTGCTCCCACGAGGGGTCCCGCGCGCGGTCGTGTCGCGGAACGTCCGCACGTGTCGCCGCGAAGAGCGATTCCGGTGTGACCGGCGTCACGGGTGTTGCCTCGCGGAGGAGATCAACTGCGGCAGGGACGTGTACCACCCCATCGCGGAGGCCTCGTCGGACCACCTCGGCCGCCGGGTCGACGTCGGCTCGGACGAACCCACGCGGCGTCTCGCGGACGAGACCGAGCGTGCGGAGGAACGCGAGCCAGTCGTTCGCGACCTGTCGGTCCGCAAGCCCACAGCGGTCACGGAGTCGGGCACAACAGTCGTCGGTATCGCCAGGCACGAGCGGGACCGCTCGCTGGTGTGCTTCGAGCGCGTCAAGATCGACTGGGGGTTCTGGAACGCGCTTGAGCCGCATCAGCGGTAGCCAAAGGAATCGGCGAGAAGCGCCTCATCGGTCTCGCCGACCGTGTAGACGGGTCCATCGACGACGTCGACAGTGACCTGTGCGGGCGCGAACACGCTTTCAGGCACCGCATAGAAGTCCCACTCGGCGTCGTCGAACACCTCAACGAAGGGGGTGCCGTAGTCTTCACGGACGGTCGAGACGATCTGGTCAAACCGGTCGTCGTCACGGGCCACTTGGAGATGCACCCGCCCGCCGTATGCCAAGGCGTCGTTCGTTCGGCCCATCGCCAACGCCTCGTCGTGGGTTGCCGGCGCGACCGGTGCGCTGCCGGCCGCGTGAAGCACGTCTGTCGGTTCGTACCCGACTTCGAGAAGGCGAAACACCGCGAGTTCTGCGGCGCGTGCCGCGGTCGCGACCGATCCCGCCATCGAGCCGGTGGCGTAGGTTGGCAAGAAGACGCCCTCTGGATCGACCTCCGCGAGGTCGGCGACGTGCTCGGCGACCGTCTCGTCTGGAAGTGTTGCGGACTCGACGGCGAGCGTCGCGAACTCGGCGGAGTCGTAGTAGCCGACCCGCTCGAACTCCGTCTCCTGGCCCACGAGCGCCCGCGCCGGCCCGGAGCCGAGGCCATCGAAGCCGTCCTCGAAGGTCAGCTCCCAGCCGGCCTTTTGTGCACACAACAGTGCAACCGCTGGGTGGTCCGTCGAGAGTTCGACGTACTCTCTTGGTGCCCCAGCGAGCTCGCCGAGTCGTGTGTTTACGCTCGCGAGTCCAGCCGTCTGAATCTCTGTCAAGAGCAGTCCAGCCTCCACCCCGCCGGTAGCGTCCACCCCGAAATCGATCACCGTCGCGCCGTTATCGAGTTCGTACCCCGCCACGTCGAGTTCGCCCGCGAAGTCGAGGGCCTCGTCAACGAGCTCTATCGCGGTTCGATTGATACTCTCCATACCAGGCTTTCGCCCTCCCACACTAAGGGGTTTGCCGGTCGCGGGCGAGCCACATTGGTGGGACCAGTAGCGGGGCTACCAGAATCCTCCCGAGCCGCTTGGGCCGCCAGGCCCACGTGGGCCCGACGGTCGCGGGTCGGGGTCGATCCGAACCCGTTCACCCTCAGGGCGTGGGTCGATCTCCGTACCGTGTTCGTACCGGACGAACGAGAGGTAAAACGGCTCGCCACAGCCTGGGTCGCCCTCGCTCTCGCCAGATGGATCCCAGGTGACGCCCTCGCTCTCGCCGCAGACGAACCGAACGCCGTCAGCCGCGCCGTCCTCGAATGGGGCCGTCGGCTCGACGTACTCCCACCCCTCGAACGGATACGGCGTCACCGCCTTGTCGGCGAGGTAGCCGTCTCGTTCGAGAGCGACGATCGTTTCACAGTGAGGACAGTGATAGGTGACGGGGTAGCTCATGTGTGTATTTGGGGCGGACCCAACAAACATCCGTCGGCAACGATACCAACTTGGATACCTTCCCTTCGCTGACCGAAGCCGGCTCCTCGGATCGCGCCGGCTAGCCCGCAATCGCTTTGGGCGGGGGCGTCGACTCTGTGTCCATGATCGATGAGACGGTCGCCGAGATACGAGCGATGCGAACGCACAGCACCTCGACGGTGGCGGTGAAAGCGACGCAGTCGCTCGCAGAGCTGCTCGAGCGTGAGTACACGGCCGTCGACGAGTTCGAACGGGATCTTGAGCACAACGCCGGCGTGTTACGACGGTCGAATCCGTCACACGCCGCGCTCCACAACGCGATGCGAGAGGTTGAGCGGGCGGTGATCGGTGAGCCGACCACCGTGGAGGGCGCAAAACAACGGCTCAAATCGGTGATCGACCGCGTCGTCGAGGACATCGAAACGGCAAAAGCGGCCGCAGCGGCCAACGCTGCCGCACAAATAGCCGACGGTGAGACGATACTGGTCCACGACTACTCGAGTACGGTGCTCGAATCGATCGAGACCGCAGCCCGCAACGGCGCCCACCTGACGGTGTACGTGACGGAAGCCCGCCCACGGACGATGGGCCGCAAGACCGCGCGCGTACTCGCGGGCATGGACCGAGTCGACACGCACCTCGTCGTCGACGCGGCGATGGGATATGCCCTCCGCGACTGCGACCGCGTCTTACTCGGAATCACGTGTATAACCGGCGGGACGTACTACAACCGAATCGGGACGTTCCCCGTGGTCGTCACTGCGCGTGAGCTCGGTGTTCCCGTAACTGCAGTTGGGTCGGGCGCGAAGACGATCGCTGAGTTCCGGTTCGAAAACGAGTTTCGCGACGACGTCGAAGTGATGCGCGAGCCCGTTGAGGGCGTGACGATCGAGAATCCGAGCTACGATGCGACCCCCATCGACATGCTCGATACCGTGATCACAGACGAGGGCGTACGCGAGTGATCGACCGCGGCACGCCGGCGATCGCGGCCAGGATCGGGGGGCGCCACAACGGTTTTGACGTGTGCCGCGTTGACATGGTGTATGAGCGTGCACCGCGGCGGTGAGATCAGGTTCCGGATTCCGACCCGAGAGGCGCTCGAATCCGGCTGTGTGGGATCGGGGTGTGACCCGCTCGCGGTCGTGACTGACCCCGCAGTCGTCGCCACACTGGTCTGTGCCGGCCTGCTCCTCACCGTTGCCGCGGCGTACATTCGCGACGCGAAAGCGACGTGTCGTCAGGAGCGCCGACGGGTCGTCGACGAGCGCGACGCGTTCGAGGAGTTCGGTGACCGCGTCGCGGCGCTGCGCCCGACCACGACCCAGGAGAGGCCCGCTGAACTCACGACCCTCGCGGCCCCCGGTCTCACCGCCGCCCTGCCAGCCGCGAACGGCGACCGCGGTCGGGTGCTGGCCGCCTACCGAGATACCGTCTTCTCGTTACCACACTACCGGGCGGAGTACGACGAGACGGTCGGCGAGAGCCTCGCTGCCGAGCTCGGCGAGGACGCAGCCATCTCGCTGGCATCGAACGAGACGCTCTCGCCGGAGTTCCAATCTGCACTCGTCGACCGAAGCCGGCGCGCCGCGGCGGCGCGGGGGTCGCTCGCAGCCGCCATCGACATCGAGGTAGACCGCCTCAAGCAAGCGGGCGACCGAGTGGCCGGCATCGACCGACGCCGGGAGCGACTCGTCGACCACCTCACGGGACTCACCGGTGAGACCGCCCTCGACGCGTCGATCGACGTCTGGGAGCGGCTTGACGCCCTCGAAGCCGAGTGCGATGCAGTCGCCGTCGACCGCCAGAAACAGCTGTCCGAGCCGCCGGCACCGATGCGGGCGTCCGGGCCGTCACCGCCAGTCGACGTCGCGTTCACCGAGTACCTGTACGAACCGAGTTTGGGCCCGGACCACCCAGTGTTAGCGGCAGTCGCCGCGGCCGCAACCCGGCTCCGACGCGACCGCGACCGCGTCGCTACTCGCATCGCAGAATTGTGAGCTCGTGGTCGCGGCACAAATCCGTTCGAGGCCCGATCACGCCGACTCGTTCGCCTGGCGGTGGACGTGTCGTGTCCACACGAGGTGTGTGAATACGCCGAGCAGAAACGCCAGCCCGAGGTTCGTGAAGACACCGAGCCCGCCGATCGCGACCACGACGAGACCGACAGCCGACTCACATCCGGCCACAATTGCGATGCCGACGAGTCCAACCCCGACGGCCCCAACACGCGGGGTGGCCAGCGCGAGGTCAACTCCGGTCTCGAAGAGGACTAACGCGACGGCAAACTGGACCCCGCGGATCACCAGTCCGCCGATCCACCGCTCGACTGCGCCGAGCGTCCACGAGAGGCCGACAACAAGGAGGACAACAAAGAGGACGACGCCGAGTGCCACGCCCGCCAGCGCGAGTTCGGCGTACGTGAGCGACCCGGCGATGTGAGCGCAGCGAGCGCCTTCATTGGCTCGACCGACAGCGGGAGCCCATACAGGACGCCCCACACTACTTGGAACGCCCCCAAAGCCGACGAGCACGTGTGGCAGCGAGACGTCAGTCAGCGTCGCCAGCGCGACCACGAGCGGGATGAGCGTAATTGAATCACCTATTGCCCCGTTGAACTCACCCCGGTCGAATGTGACCCGGCCGCCGGTGGCCAAGGCGACGAATCCGCCCACATACTGGCTGTCGCGTCGGTACCGTTTGAACGTTAGCAGTAATCGGGTCCCCCCACGATTGGCACGCACGTAGCCACTTTTAATTTCGCTCGCAGGCGGTACGACGCTTCGGGCAAGCGATCAGAACGGCCACCACAACCGGTCGCGAACGAGGTCGCGGAAACGCGAGAGCCGGCCGCTTCGAGGGGTCCGGTCAGCCGGGTCACGTTGCTCCCACCCCGCCAAGTCTGCCGCCTCGCGAACCGGCCGGTACTCCCAGTCGGTGGCGTCGGCGATCTGTCGGTCGGTTCGTCCGGTGCCGATAAACACGTGCCGAGGCGTGTCGGTTGACTCGCGGATCGCCTCCATCGTCCCCCACTTGTCCCATCGTCGAATGGCGTAGTCGTTCTCGACGCCGTGCCGGCTGACGAACGCCTCAACGGCGTGCGTGTCGTTCGCGATGACGCCGACGTTGGCGCTCCAGCACCTAGCGTCGGCAAACGCTGCTGCCGGGTCCGCGAGCGACCGGGCGGCGCCGAGACTAAAGAGCAGGGTCAACTCAGCGCCCTCAACAGGGGCGGCGTCGGAACGATCGGTCGTGGTCACGGGTGATCGGCCGATCGATCGCCCGCACCGGGGATAAATCTCGCGCGGGCGGTCACGCCGAACCCGCTTCCGCCTCGGTCACGAGTCGCTTAAGAGGGTGAGCCTTCGATAATACACGTGGTGGCGATGACGACCAGTTACCCCCTCTGAGCCCCGTGTGACGATGGGTTTCCACCGAGCCACCGTCTCGGCAACGAGAGCGGCTGCCACGCGAATCGGGGCGCCGCTTTCACAGCGACGATGTGCGAGCCAGTTCACCAGCGGACGCAAACGCGACCGGTGACGGCCGTTTTTATACCGACGCGCCCCGTTGGGCCGGGTATGGAACTGGAGCTCCGCTTTTTCGCGACCTTTCGCGAGGCGGCCGGCGGGAAGACGGTCGTTCGCGAGTTCGAGACCGCCACGGATGTCGGGGATGTGCTCCGCGCGCTGGAGGCCGAGTACGACGGGATGGCCGGGCGGCTGATCGTCGACGGCGACCTTGCCCCACAGATCAACGTGTTGAAAAACGGCCGAGAGGTGCTCCACCTTGAGGGACTCGCGACCCCGCTTGAAGACGGGGACCGACTCTCTGTGTTCCCACCGGTGGCCGGTGGGGCAGTTGACGCCGAGAGCGACGACAGTGAGGACGCCGAAAGCGACGCCGACCCCACCGACGAGCTGGTCGATGCCGACGAGCGAGTGCCTGCTGAGGCGGGCTGGGTCCACCGGTCGGTCGCGTACCGTGGGATATCGCGCCGGCTCGCCGCACACTACCTTTCGAATCTCGGCGGCCAGTTCGTCGACGCGGAGACCCCAGAAGCGGCGACTCGGATCGACGGCGATGGATGGCGGGCGTCGCTTGAGGCGGTCGAGGTGCGGGCTGCTGGGTCAATCACGCTCACCGAAGTGCGAGTGTCGTTTGCAGGCGACGAGTCGGTGCTCGAGGGGCTCTTACCCCGGTTCGAACGGAAGGCGATGCGTGCCGGGGGCTGATGGACGACGCCGACCCCGACGCCGGTGTGCACCCCATCGGTGGAACCCCACTCGTGAAAACAGCCGCACTAGCGAGCGTTCCCGCGGACCGGCTTTCTCCACTTCTTGTGCGGGTCCAGCGGAGTCTCACCCCACGGCTTGAGACGTACCGTCGTCGCTACGAACGCATCGAGTGTGGCGACGGCCGTGAGTCGTTTCTCGTCGAATCAGACCATTGGATATCACTCGGAGACGAGTTGCAGCTTGCCGACCGCGAACGCGACGCGGCACAGCGAGCCCACGAGACAGCAGTCATCTACGAGGGAACGCGGTCCGGGCGACGCGACGAGCTTGAGACGGCCCTCGAGATCCGATCGGCAGTCGTGATCGGGACAGCGAGCCAGGAGTAACAGCGACCCGGGAGTGACGGCGGATCGATGGGTGACGGACGGTGACTTTGGAGCCGTTCACGCGATGCCCGGAACGAGAACAAAGAAGCCGTACGCGAGGATCGTCGACACCGATGGCCCGATTATCCACATCGAGACGTACTTGATGATCGCACGGGGGTTGAACAGGTCGCCCGCGTTGAGTACGGGCTCGGGCTCTTCGGCGCCAATCGGCTCGGCGGGCTCGCCTGCCATCCCCTCTGCGGTGATCGCTCCCGCAGCGATCTCTTTGTCTTTTGTGTCACGGCTGACTGCCTCCCGAAAGGTGATTGGCCGGGTCGCTCGTCCCCATCCGATTCCAACGATCGTCATCACCGTTGCCATCACCAAGCTGATCGGAATCCCGATCGCCGAGAGCGCTGTTGTGATGGTCGAGGCAGTCGCCATGACGAACAGCGCAGCGAGAAGCGGAATGTCGCTCAGCTCGCCGCCGACCGACTCCATCGTCCGCCGGGCGATGGTGAACCCGCCGACGCCGATGGCGATCGTCGCGATGACGATTGCCAGGTTCTCAGGGAGCCCTGCAGCACCACCAACCAATGGCGCGGCGGCGTTCGGGACGTTGCTTGCGCCGGCGCTGAACGACATGTAACACCCGATAACGAGCACTACCGCTGTACTCCACAGCTCCGAGGTGGTCGTGTTCGGGCCGAGAGTCGGTTGCGGGAGGGTACCCGTACGGTCGAATGTCAATAACGGCCCCTCAGAGGTCTCGATCTCGACCCGCTGGTTCACTTCTGTGTACACGTATCGACCGATGACGCCACCGACCCAGAAGCCGATGATCGGGGTGACGATCCACCACGTGATGATCTGGGTGACGGTCTCGTAGTTGAGCGTGCCCGTTGCGAGTCCAAAGCCCGCGATTGCGCCGACAGTTGTCATTGAGGTGGGCACGGGAACGCCAAAGAGGTTCGCGATGAGGATCCCAAATCCAATAAAAAAGAGCACTGCGACGCCCCCGCTCAAGGACAGATCGGTCGTGACGATCCCCTCACTCAACGTGTCCATCACGTTCCGGCCAACGGTCCACCCGCCCAAGAAGACGAAAAACGTCATCAGTGCTGCCGCCGAGGTCTTCCCGATGGTCCCTGCGCCGACCGGCGGGCCCCACGCGATCCCGGTCGAAGAGCCCCCGATATTGAAGCCGACGAACAAAGAAGCCACGATGCCGACGGCTAGCAGCGTTTCAATCATTATCCTACCCTACGCCGATACGGCTAAAGTAAGCATCGTCATGGAGCGGCAGTGACGTTTAGATGACCTGCCTCCACGCTTCAGTCGTGAGTCGATGTCACGTGGCCGCTCATCAGCATAGCAACGGACAGTTTCCACTCGGCTTGAGCCACTCACGCTGTCAGGGTACGTCTGTGAGAGAAACTGATGCTCCGGCTGGGATTCGAACCCAGGTCATTGCCGTGAGAGGGCAATATGATTGGCCGGACTACACCACCGGAGCACGCATCTGTGTCGTGGCGCATCAACGGGTAAACCGCTGTAGAGTAAAACAGTTCCGCTTCGGCCCCGCCGTGACTCGGTTTGACGCGGCTGACGACCCGCAGGGTGAGGCCGGTGACCCCGGTTGACGTTACACGACGGTGGGAGTACACTCGGGAACAACAGGTGGTCGGCCAGACCATCATCACAGTCACAGACCGGCACAACCGACTTAGGCGTCGCCGACCTCAGAATGGTATGCATCTTCTTCGAAGCCTCCGTGCGGTCTCGGAGGCATCCGGGGCCGGCGTCGTTGACTGGGAGCAGGCCGGCGTGGCGGCAAAAGCTGGCACCGACCCAGGGTCGCTTGCAGCAAGCGAGACGGACCGAGCGGGGTACGCCACCGACGTCCGCGACGCGAGGGATCGGCTGCGAGAGGTCACCGGTGTCGCGTTCGACCTGCCTGAGACGGTCGAACTCCAGAACCGCCACCACTGGATCGACGCGAACCGCGCGACGTTTCGGCGCGTGGTGGCCCCGGTCGAAGCAGTGGCGGCCGAGACAGCAGGCGACACCACTCGAATCGTCAACACCGGCTCCATGGCGTTTGCACTCGGATTTCTCGCCCGAAACGTCGTGGGGCAGTACGACCCACTGTTGCTCACCGAAGAGCCCGACGCCGACCACGGGCTCTACTTCGTACACCCGAACGTCGTCGCCGTCGCTACCGAGCTCGACGTGCCGTACCCCCGATTTCGCCGATGGATCGCGTTCCACGAGGTGACACACGCCGCCGAGTTCGGGGCGGCGCCATGGCTTACCGGGTACCTCGAGTCGCGGATCGAACGGGGGGTGAGCGAACTGACGAGCGGCGCTGTCGACCGTGAGGCCCTCGCCGAGCTCCAGGCGGCGATGACTGCCGTCGAGGGGTACGCGGAGGTGTTGATGGACCGGGCGTTCGACGACGAGTACGCCGACCTCCGTCGGAAACTCGACGCCCGCCGCGGGGGTGGCGACCCGCTCTCGCAGCTCGCTCGACGACTCCTCGGACTCGGCCTCAAGCGTCAACAGTACGAGCGCGGCGCCGCCTTCTTCAACCGGATCGTCGACGAACGAGGACTGGACGCCGCAACGGTGGTGTGGGACCGCCCTGAGACTCTCCCAACCGACCGTGAGATCGACGACCCTGGGGCGTGGCTCACCCGTGTCGATCCATGAGGGCGTCGAGCAGACGACGACCGTGTCGCGACCACCGACGCGAATCCGCGAGGAGGTGTCCTCAACCAGCGCGGGTCACTGCCGGTGGATTTAGGCGCCGCCCACGCGCAGTGGACGCATGAGACTCACCGGGCCGTGGGACCGCGAGCAGGTCGACGAGTTCCTCGCGACGGCACAGATCCCGGTGCGACTGGGCTGTCACACACCGGCCGGCGACCCGTGGATCGTCTCGCTGTGGTTCCGGTGGGACGGTGCCGTCCACTGTGCAACCAGTGCTGACGCCGACTTGGTGTCGTTCCTCGCGGCTGACGACTACGTCTCCTTCGAGGTGTCGACGAACGATCCGCCGTACGCGGGCGTTCGTGGACGTGGGACGGCGACGGTTGAGCCAGACACCGACAAGCAGTTGTTACGGACGCTCTTCGAGCGCTATCTCGGCGGGACCGATACCGACCTTGCCGACATGCTGTTGCGCCCAGAGCGCGAGGAAGTCCACATTGGGATCGAGCCCGATCGACTCCACACGTGGGACTTCTCGGGACGGATGTCTGGCGGGCCGACGGACGGCGCCACCGACACCGCAGAGAGTGAGTAGGCCCGACTCAACGCCCAAGGTCTGCGAGTCGTTCCGTCTCGATGCGAGCAGGGAGCCGGTCGAGTGCGGTCGGGTCCCAGTCGTCGTGTCCGAGGGTAATGTCGGTCTCAGGGTTTGCAACCGCGAGCCGTCTGATGCCTTCAGCAGCCGCGGCCTGTGCGGCGACATCGACGCGCTCTGGGACCTCCGCGGTGAACGGATAGCTCTCGGAAAGCGCGCGGGGGAACGGCCCAAACGGTGGGACCACCCGCCACACCGCGTCGTACGAGTGTGTCGACGGCGACTTCGACTCCGTGAGAAGCAGCCGTGCGGGCACATCGAGCCGGTCAAGCCGGTCGTGGTGTCGGCGGACCTCTGGCCGGCGAGCCGCCTCGTGTGAGGTGTAAAAAAAGGCGTCTTTCGAGGCGGGGTCGGTTGCTTCGAGCTGGTCGGCGTGGTCGAGTAACGCCCGGTACCCATCGAGCATGGCTGGATGCCCCCGTGCTCGGCGGTCGACCAACTCGAGGAGCGTCCCGTTGCGAATCGCGGCTTTGATCCGCCGGATCTCCTCGAAGGTCACGTGGAGATTGTGCTCGGCGAGGAGCCGCTCGCACTCGTCGTCGTCACGGTCGCGCAGGTCGGCCGGCGTGTGCGCGAGACACACCGGACATGAGCACGGAAATGCCGACATCTCCGCAAGGTGTTCGGTTCCGGAAACAGTCAAGTATCGGCCGTCGCGCGCCATCAGTGCGTAGGCGGCCGAGTCGAATAAGTCACAGCCGACCGCAACCGCGAGCGCCAGCATCATCGGATGGCCGGCACCGAAGAGGTGGACGGGACAGTCGGGATCGAGCCCGCGCTTTGCGGCCGCCACGGCGTCAACGACATCGGCGTAGCGGTACGCGTTCAACAACGGAACCATGGCGCCGACAGGAAACACATCGAGGTCAGTCGCGGCCGCATGTCTCCCGGCTGACGCACGAAGGTCGGCGTGTGTCGAGCCCTGAACGGGGGCGTTAACCAGCATTTCTCCGGTGGCTGCGGATTCGGCGTCTTCGAGTGCACGCATGGTGGTCTCGAGTTCCGATTCGGCTCGCTCACGGTCGACGTCGGGTGGGGTCGGTACGTCGACCGGTGTGGCGACGTCGCTGCCGATCCGACGCTGAAACTCGAGGATTTCGTCGGTGGTAACGTCGATATCACCGTACTCAGCGAGCTGGAACGAGCCGGAGTCGGTCATGATCGCCCCGTCGAATCCGAGATACGCGTGCAGCCCCTCTTCGAGAACCTGCTCGCGGATCCGATCGGTCTGCGTGATGATGTACGCGTTCGTGATGAGCATCTCTGCGCCGAACTCCTCTCGGAGCCGAGCGGGCTCGATCGTGAGCACGTTCGGGTTAACGACCGGCAAAAGCGCGGGCGTCTCGACGGTGACCCCCGCACGCGGAACCGTGAGCCGGCCAATCCGTCCGGCAGCGTCGTGGTCCCGCACCTCAAAGTGATCGCGCATACCTCAGGTGCGACGAGGCCGGCGGTAAGCGTTGCGTTCTGTACGATTCGTGAGGAACAGGGTGTTCGATCCTGGTCGGGTCTCTGGCGCAGCGATCCGATTCAGGATGACTCGACCGCGAAGACGACCCGTACCGTGACCGAGACGTCGACGTCACCGGGTTCAACGCCGGTTGCTGGCCCGCTGGCCCCGCCCGCTGCCTCGGCTTCGAATCCCGTGCTGCGATACGGGATCGTCCGGACATTCGTCGTCGACACGGTGTGAACGCCGGTGATCGTGAGATTCGCGTTCGAAGCGAGCACGTTGGCTTGCCCGCGCGCGCCATCCATCGCGTCGGTGAGCGCTTGCTCGCGGACGGCCGCCTCGCGTTCTGCGGTGAGACCAAACTGCACACGCTCGACGCGGTCGGCTCCGGCACCGATCGCGACGTCGATGACGTCACCGACTGCATCGACCGCATCGAGTTCTAACGCGTACACGTGGGTTCCCACGTATTGTGGGTCGTCGCGTTCGGTCGTCGGCTGCGGCTCCCGCTGCTGTCGAACATCGTATCGCTCGGTCCGAATGTCGTCTTCAGTCAGACCCCAGTCGAAGAGCGCGGCCCGGAGCGCGTCGTCCGAGGCCGCGAGGTCGTCTCTAACGGCTCGTGCGTCGGGGCCGGTCGACTCAACGGCCACGAGCAGCGTCGCGCGGTCTGGCGCACCGGATGCCTCGCCGTCCGCGGTCACCTCGATGGACTGGTCGGGTCCGGCTGCAGTACCGCCCGTGGTCGCCCCGCCTGCACACCCTGCGAGGAGTATACACGCCGCGAGGGCGACGGCTGCAAGACCATGTCGTTGCGTTCGCATCATCTCATCTGTACGTCGCCTGCAGAAATAACCTGGTGGGTGTTCTCTCGCGCCGATAGCCTCGATCTCGGGGTTCACACGGTGCTGCTACAGCCCGGTAGGGTGAGAGACGAAGGTTGTCTCGAGTCCCCACTCCTCGACGAGCGTCTGGAGTGAGCGGACACCGAACGTCTCCGTGGCGTAGTGGCCCGCTAGAAACACCGTGAGGCCTGCCTCACGAGCTGCGTGGTACACCTGTTGTTTTCCCTCGCCCGTGATCAGCGCGTCGGCCCCAGCGGCGTCGGCCTCCTCAAGCCAGTCGGTTCCTGACCCGGTGACGACCGCGACGCGTTCTATCGTATCCGGCCCGAATGCGAGTGCGCGAGTCTCGTCTGTCTGCCCCTCAAATGCATCGAGTCGGCCACAAATCGTCTCCGTCGAGAGCGGTTCTCTCGTCTCGCCGATCGTCCCGATAGTTGCTGGTCCGAGCGCGCCGAACGGTTCGCGTTCAGAGAGGCCAAGCGCGTCGGCAACCCCCGCCGCGTTGCCGAGCGTCTGATGTCCATCGAGTGGGAGGTGTGAGACATACAGCGAGAGGTCCGCGTCGACGAGGGCGGCTATCCGGTCGTACGTTCGACCGGTCACGTACTCGATTCCACCCCACGAGAGCCCGTGGTGGGTGACGAGCACGTCTGCGCCGGCCGCAGCCGCCTCGTCTATCGTCGCTGCGGCTGCATCGACTGCGAACGCCGCGTGCCCGACGGTCTCCGTGGCTGGCCCGACTTGGAGGCCGTTTGCGCTGGCGTCCACCTCGCTGTACGCGCCGGTCTCGAGTCGGTCGTCGAGTCGGTCGACGAGCGTCTGAATCTGCATATCGGAGGGTACGAGGGCCGAATCAAAAGGGTTCCCGTCGTGTTGCCACGGCGTGCCCGTGGCTTAGTCGTCCAGCTCGTCGAACGGTGGGTCACCGGCACCAGCGAACGGGACGCCGGCGGGCGGTCCTCCCTCGCCCCGTTCGCCCGGCGTCTCCGGCGGGGCGTCAAACTCGGGATCGAACAGCTCGAGGGCCGTTCGAATCGTCTCCCAGTCGTCTTCGCCGGCGGCGTCCCGCAGCGAGTGGGTAGGCGCGGCGAGGAGCTGTCCGACGAGTGCGTCCGCGAGTGACTGCACCGTCTCGCGCTGGGCGTCGGTGAGGCCACCCTGCGCCTCGAGCTTCGTGATTGCCCGATCGACCTCACGAGCCTTGACTCGGTCCGCACTCGCGTACATCATCGAGATGGCGTCGTCGGCGCGTTTGCGCTTGTATGACCGGAGGATACGGTCGAGCTCCTCGTCGACTATTGATTCGACCTCTCGTGCGGCCGCCTCGCGTCGCTCCCGAGTTCGGTGCGTGATGTCTTCGAGCGCGTCGATATCGAAAACGGAGACTCCCGAGCGGTCTGCCGACGCGGGGTCGACGTCCCGTGGCTGGGCGATGTCGATACACACTACGTCCGTCGCCTCCGCGAAGTCGGCCGGTTCGAGGATCGGATCAGAACTCCCCGTCGCCGTGATTACGAGGTCCGCCGCGGCAACGACATCCGGAAGATCATGCAGGTGCGCGACTGAGGACGCCGTTTCGACCGCTTCGGAAACAAACGCCGCGTGCGGTATCGTCCGGTTCGCAACAACGATCTTCGAGACAGGTGTATCGTCGAGGCTACGGGCTGCGAGCGTCCCCATTTCGCCGGCACCGACGACCACCGCCGTGGCGTTAGTGAGGTCGACCTCGCTGGCAGCGAGTCTGACTGCTGCTGAACCAAGCGAGACGACGCCCTCGTTGATCGACGTCTCCGTTCGCGCACGTTCGCCGACGTGGATCGCTTTCGTGACCGCATCCTCCAATACGGGCCCGATGCCACCGGCGGCACGGGACTCCTCGTAGGCGTCGCGAACTTGGCCGATGATCTGGTCTTCACCGAGCACGAGCGACTCAAGCCCGGCAGCGACGCACATTAGATGTCGCAGACTTCCTTCGTGGTCGAACCAGCGTACTGCTCCGCCACGAATAGTGGGGGCGAACGAATCGAGCGCGGCGCGACCGTCGCCGGTGTGATCGGTGACGACGAATGCCTCCGAGCGGTTACACGTCTGGAGGGCGAACGCCTCCTCGACCCCCTCTCGTGCGAGCAGATCGGAAACGGTCGCTCGGACGCCGTCCCCGCCGGCCGTGTCGATTTCGTCGACGGTCGCCGCGTCGTGTGCGACGCTCACGCCCGTGATGGCACCCGGCTCGTTCATCGGTCGACGACCTCTTCGATCACGTTGTACGCCTCGTCACGAGCGTAGGATCTCCCCTTTTGTAAACCCTTCCAAACCGCCGGAGATCGCACGACTCGACGGATGGCGGCTCGCCGCTCGGCTGGGTCGACGCCGGCGTCTGCAAGGGCCGTTCTGAGCTCTCCTGAGAGGACTGCCATCTCCCCTGCGCCATCGATCGCCGACTCGATTCGCTGGCGGAGCGCCTTCGCGAGCGCTGGACTTTGTCCCCCCGTCGAGATCGCCACGCGCACCGGATCGTCATCCACCGTGGCTGGGACAACGACGCTTCCCGGGTCGCGCGCGCCAGAGACGTCCGTCCGATTGACGAGTGCTCCCGTCTCGAGTGCTCCCGCCTCTGCCGCCTCGTTCACTGCCTCGTCGTCGGTCGCCGCAACGACGAGCGCCGGTGAGAGTCGGTCGATCCATTCACTAACTGTCGGCGGCGACGGTGCCGCCCTGACGAGCTCGAGGACCCCCGGAGATGCCTCCTCGGCCTGCTCCCTCACCGCCTCGAGCAGCCGGTCGTCAAAGGTGGGACTGAGGACGACGACGCGGGCTTCCGAGCGGAATCGCATCGCCTTGCGAGCTCCGACGGCACCGCCGCCGACGACGAGTACGGTGGTGTTCGTGAAGTCGTGATAGAGGGGAATCATCGGTTCAGGTGACTGCGTGAGGTCAGTGCTGCAGGCGCCCGCCTTTCGTGTCGGCGAGTCACGCCGTGTTGCTCTCGGCGCGCTCGGCGATGCGGATACCCGTCTTCTTCAGAATCCGCGTCGAGAACAGGGTGTCCCAGTCGTCTGAGCCGACGTCCCAGTAGTCGGCCATCGTCTCACGAACCTGTGTGACTCGGCGCTCGCTTTCGGCTTCCGTCCGGCCATGTGTCATCGCAAAGAAATTGTACTCCCACACCCCCGCGTGACGCGGGCGCTCGTAACAGTGGGTGACGAACTCGAGATCGGCGACGACCGGGCCGACCTCGTCGAGGACGTCTTCGGGCACGTCCCAGACTGTCATGCCGTTCTCGGTGTACCCGAGCGCGTAGTGGTTCGGGATCACGCCGACCCGACGGACTTTCCCCTCCCGGCGGAACCGCTCTATCGTCTCGATTACCCATTCGACGTCTGCGTCTATCGCCGCGGCAACGTCGGCGTACGGGGTTTCGGTGATCGGCAGTCCACCCTGGATTTCGACGACGAGGTCGCGCTCTGCCGGCGTGAGCGTCGATCGGTCCGACGGCTCGACCGCCGGTGCCAGTCCGGACAGGTCGACGTCACCGTCGGGAACCGGTCCGTCGACGAGGAACTTTGCACCCACGTGGAACTCCTGCAGCTTGGGGAGGTTGTACGTCTCCTGACCGGTCGCTGCTTCGATCTCTTCGAGCACCTCCTCAACTCGGTCGTGGCCGTCTTTGTCCGGATCTGGGTGATCGGCGACGCTCACCACGAACCACACGTTGAGGTGTGGATGTTCCCGCTCGTAGTTGTGTGCGACCTCGGTGAAGTCGTTCACCGTCTCGACGACCTCGTCGAACCGCTCTGGTGGCGCGTGCATGGCGACGAGCGA
>Ga0209946_1000139_pt1 | contig 28477 bp, 20 predicted proteins | sample SalPon2_A_H2O_MG_FD_185704 | JGI IMG/M metagenome (GOLD analysis project Ga0209946, IMG submission 185704) | Salt pond water microbial communities from South San Francisco under conditions of wetland restoration - Salt Pond MetaG R2_A_H2O_MG... | ecosystem: Environmental > Aquatic > Non-marine... | reverse complement strand
GTTCGTCTTCTGCTGCATCGAATGAATCGACCATTGGGTTGTCATTCATTGTTTTAATCTTAAGATTAGGATTAAGTGCATATCTCGATAGTTTCGTTTGTGATGTCGACACCGTTACCGTCGGCAAACTGGCTGGCCCTTGTGCGGTAGGCATGGTAACACTGTTGGCGGATCGACCCGCTGTATGGTTCGTTGCCCGTTCCGACCTCAAAATTGAGTAATCTTGAACCAGCTCGTCGAATGTGGGCACAGTATTAACCAACAAAAATTCGGAGAAGCACGGTTTTGTTGGTTAAGCTATCTGAGCAAACTCAGTTCAAGCGAACAGTGAGTGGAGAATGGTTTCTGAGGAAGGAATACACTCCTCTATCGATGTGTTGTACTGGGGGATATAGTCCTTACTCGACCGTTGCCAATACCCGGATATCGGTCTCAGAATGGTATTCGCGTTGAGTATGTGCACTGTTTTCACTAAGAAATTCTTCGACACGGTCAGCTAACGAGCTGGCTTGTTTCCCGTCGACATGGACGATCAGCGTAGAATGACCAGAACTACTAGAATCAATCACGAGTGAAATTGTTTTGAACTCATTAGATCGCCTGTAAGATGCAAACTCCTCATCGACCCTGGATGCGAGGTCCTCCAGAGAGTCGACTGAGTCTGAAGTCATAGTCAGATAAACGAGAGAAGACGGTTAAAAAATGAGCTACTTGGTCCTGATCGGACCGTTGTCGACGCCATGCTCACGAGATTCTAATCGAGTTAACGCATAACCCGCTTAGAATTCGACTGATGAGTTGTTACATCGGTTTGATGCTCGAATTGAAACCAGCTGCCGGCAGCCATAGCCAAAGGCAGATTCGTCTACCGGTCGACGAAGAGTCGCTACCGTGCCGTCGACGGGGGACATAACAAAATATATTAATATATGTTGGGTTACTCCCTCCGAGCCCTTTGCGATGATAGCTTAATCTGAGCCACCACCATTTGTTTATGTTCAGACATTTGGGAGAACTATCACTTATCAAAACGAGATTTATCAATAGCTGGGGTAATTACGTGAGACCAACATTAGCAAACTCGAAGCGGGCCCCACCATCCATTCGCTCAACAATCTCCACTTTCCAACCATGAGCCTCTGCAATCCGTTTGACAATTGTCAATCTATATCCGATCCCACCAGTTGCTGAGGTATGACCAGCTTCAAGTACCGTCTTTCGGGCGTCTTCAGGAATCCCTAGTCCAGTGTCTTAAATGTAGTGCAGCTTCAATCATGATTTGCTGGATATAGCTGTCGTAGTTTGATGCGAGCATCGTCGGTCGTTAACTGTCAATTGATTTTCTTTTTGTTTTCGTTGCGAGTACGTTCCCACGCAGCGACCTCCGCATGGAGTGTCGCTGCGTCGGGAATACGCCGATCAAGACACTCTGTCCACAGGGCACTGAATTCAATCTCGGCCATGTTCAGCCAACTCCCGTGTTTTGGAGTGTGGTGGAATTCGAGTTTGCTGAGCAACCGTCTTGCCTCTTCTGGCGGGAGATATTCGTAGAGAACGTACCGCTGATGGGTGTTCAGATTGTCCATCACCACCCGGATGCAGTCGGCATCCGGGTAGTGATCATCCACCAACGACTGCATCTGCTGGACAAATTCCTGTTTCCGCCGTCGCTTGGTTACCTCGATATGTCTCCAACCGGTGAGCGGTTCGCTCATTACGAAGAGGTTGCGTGTACCATTCCGTTCGTAGGTGTAGTCATACCGAGCGACCGCTCCCGGGCGGGCCGGGAGCGGGTCGCGGACCTTCCTTGTGTAGTTCCTTGTTGGACTCGTCAAAACAGACGACTGGACGGAGTGGATCGTATGGTTCGTGATAGAGATCAAGAACTTCCTCCATCTAACAGACAAACGCAGCACTGTTTTCAGGCGTGATCACCCACGATTTGGATCGGTGAGGGTGCAGTCGTGTTTTTTAGAACCTGTCGAACAGTCTCATGAGAGATCGACTCAACGTCGATCTCGTTGAGAGCGACAAAGTGATCGGCTAACAGATGAAGTGACCAACGAGACCGTCTTTCTGGCGGATTGCTGCAGGCTAATGCGATAAAATGAGCTTCTTCGCGTCCATCGAGCTTCCGCTCGTAGACCCGGTCGGCCTTGCGGCGAGTAATCTCCGCGAGGCCGTCCTCAGTGTAGCGTTTCCGGAGGCGTCCAACTGTACCAGGATGACACCCGACGGCTTCACTGACCTGCTGGTCAGTCAAGCCGTCATCTGGGTGTAAGAGACATTGTGCACGTGTGAGGTCGCGTGTTTTGTACGTGCCAGCTGAAAGCATCGCATTCAGCTCGGCTCGTTCATCGGCAGACAGATTGACAGAGTACTGTTGTGTTCGTCCTATGAGTAGCTTCAGAGAATTTCTGAATGTACTCTAAAAGCACTCTACGTAGATAAAGCTAGCATTTCAGCGTTGAAGCTGCAGTAGATCCCTTGTTGATTTAGCTCTCTAACTCTCACGGTTACGTCTGTCCCGCCGTGTTCAATGGCGCTCCGAAAGAGGTTCTCAAATACGTGTTGCAGTCGGCTGCGGACGAGAGACCACCACACTGCCGGGAGTAACAAATTAAACCGAGTCACGCTGCCGAAGCCAGCAATCGATCAGCCACTGTTCCGGTCGTCGGGTGGTCGACTTCTGGATCGGTGTGGTCACGACAGCCTCGTCGGTAGGGGATGTTCTGAGCAGTTGACTGTCCTGGTCCGGGTGAGAAGTGGGAAGAGCCACGGTCCGGACGGTCGACTCCGCGACCGAGTAGGCGTATGCGTCGTCGACTCGCCCGTCATGGGTGACCACCAACCGGATAGCGAGACTGTTGACTGTACAGTCGACTGTACAGAGCTGTCTGTCAGTGACTGTGGGAGAGTCCGCCACTTGCCACGCCTTGTCCAGGTCGGGGGTAGACCGATAGGCGACCGTTTCAGCCTCGCGGTCGTAGACGACGAGTCCCGCATCTGCGAGTGTCGGGAGATGGACGTGGTGCAGTGCCTCGACCATTGCGTCTATTGCGGCTGCTGGGGGGACAGCTTCCGAGAGGATGTCAGCGGTTGAGGGGTGTGGGGGTGTGTCTAGGGAGAGCAGTTCGTGGGCACAGACGAGTGTCGCGAGGCGATCACGGGGGAGTGGGTCGTTGTGATCGGCGAGGATTGCTCGTATCAGGCGGTGGCGTCTGACCGCCAGCACAGTGATCCGATCATCCCACACGTCGTCCCGAGCGAGGAGCCGCTCAATGTGGGGCTCATCGAGCAGTGGGTGATCCAGTAGCTGCACCGTCGACGTCTCACAGCTCACAGTGACGAACTGTGCGGCCGCCAGTTGTGGCAGGTCAACGTGGATGAGACTGATCTGGACCGCCGTTTCATCTGCGGTAACCTCCCCTGCTGCTGGCGTCCCACCTTCGACAGCGACGAGGCGTGTGACGAGCTCAGCTATTGACAGTTTCGGGGCATCTTCGGTGAGGACTCGCAGGATCACGCGCTGCCGTCGGTTGGCAAAAACCTTCAGGCAGTCGCACAGTCGACGCTCGGTGTCGATCGGTGTGGGGGTCCAGTATGGTATCGTGAAATTGATTGTCATACTGTATTATACAGTTACCCCGTATCGAATTAATCTCGTCTTCAAATCGGTTATAGTTGTTCCGTCGACATATTATCACAGAACGCAGACAGGAGCTTCTGTTGGCCGTGGCGAAGGTGGTGGTGGACGGTCGGGGGTGACACACCCATGAGTTCGGCGAGTTCATCGCCGCTGGTTTCGCGGGGCCACTCGAAAAAGCCCGCGTAGTAGCCAACTTCGAGCGTCTCGCGCTGGCGGTCGGTTAGCTCCTCTTCGAGTCTCGCTAACGCGTCTGCGGGCGTTCGTGTCGATGGTGTAGTCGAGGTTTGTGACACGAGCCTCAGATCCGGGTAGATCGTTCGAGCGGCGTCCAGAACCGGCCGAACATCGGTTCCTATTGGAATTCGAACCGTGATGTGGAAAACACTATCCTGAAGCGCGGCCTCGCTAATCCGGCCGCCGTGTCTCGCAACGACCGAATGGACGGTTTCGGCCTCGGTCGACAGTTCGAGCCGCGAGCGTGTGCCGGTCTGTTCAAGCAGGCGAAGCGTAGAACTAGCGTCGGTTAGGGGTTCTATGATTTCGCTGAACCGATCAGGGTCGATCCCGTCGACTGTATAGTAAATCAGCGAGCGAGTGCCCCCGAGGGTCAGTACGCGGTCGGTGGAGATGGTCATCGAATCGTCGTCGGCTCCTTCGAGGAACGGCTCCGCAAGGGCATCCGACTGGACGACGACCTCTGTGACTCGGTCGGCGATAAGTGCGCGTTTCCGTTCGATCGAGTTGATGGCGTGGCCGACAATCGTGCCAAGCCGTCCGAGTGTATCTCGTTCACGCGGGTCGAATGAATCCCGGTCGGTGTAGACGACCAGTACCCCATAGATACGGGCTTCATAGCTGATCGGAATCACAATCCCCAGCCGGTGTTCGACTGGCGTCGACTGGCTCCACTGCACGTAGACGGGATCGGTTGGGCTCGTGTGGACGAGCTGGGCCTCGCCCGTCTCGATTGCGGTCGCAATCGGTCCGCCGATCGTCGGTGCGTCGGGTTCAACCAGAATCGAACACGCCGCACAGTCAACTACCTGATCGTCGCCGCCCGAGGTCGAGGGTTGGATCGTCGCCCCTGTGGAATCCAGCTGTCCGATCCATGCCGCAGTGTAGGCCTCGGCAGTATCGAACCGGTCACAGATGACCTCCTCGATCTCAGCCTGCGTCGAGGACTCGATAATGAGATGGCCGATGTCTTGGACCGTTTCGTGGAGTCCGTCGAGCGTTGCGAGCCGTCGTTCCTGCTGTGCTTTCTGGGCCGTGATATCGTGGAAGATCGAGAGGATCGTTGAGTCTCCTGTCGCGTTGGGCAGGGGGATCGTCCGGAACGAACAGATCCGCCCCTGGACCTCAAGTTCAAAACTCCGTGGCTCCCCGTCGAGTGTGGCCCAGTACTGTGGTTCGAGGACATCGACGACCGACACCGGGAATGCGTCTTGGACACGTTTGCCCTGCAGCTTTGCAACATCGAAGCCCAGTGTCTGAAACCCCTGTCCATCGACAATCTTGTGGCGAAGCTCGGTGTCTAGCAGCGCGACGCCGCCGTTGGGGAAGTTCGCCACGAGCGTTCGGTACCGTTGTTCGGAGGTTTTGAGCGCCTGTTGTCGATTCTTCCGGTCAGTAATATCCCTGACGACGCCGACCGCACGAACCGGCTCGCTGTCGGCATCTGTGTAGAACTCGCCTTCGGCGGCGATCCACCGCTGGACGCCGTCGACGCGCTGGATGCGACATTCGAACTCCCAGAGACCAGTCTCGAAGGCCGCCTCGAAGTCGCTCGTGACTGTCGCCCGATCCTCAGGGTGGACGTGGTCGAGAAACACCTCGAAACTCCAGTCGTCGACCGGCTCGGCATAGCCGAAGATACGGTCGTGTTCAGGCGACCGAATCGGCGACTCCTCGGTCTGGAGATCGAGTTCCCAGGTCCCGATATCCGCGGCCTGAAGCGCGATTCGGAGCCGTTCCTCGCTTTTGTGGAGCGCCTTCTCAGTCCGTCTGGGCTTGGTGAGGTCGACAGCGGTCGCGGTCAGCCCACTGATTTCGCCGGAGCCATCGAACAGCGGCTCGACACTCAGATCGTAGACCGTCTCACCACGGGGGAGTTCGAGATTGACTTCCTCACGGACACCCTCACCGGTTTCCAGAACTCGCTGTTTCGGTGCTATCACGGCTGCTGCGGCCTCGGGTGGGAGCAGCTCGTCGGCCTGTTTGCCAAGGAAATCAGCTTCAAGTAATTCACCTCCCGGGTTGCCAATCCATGTATACCGAAGTTCGGTATCCAGTCTAGAGGCGACCACCGGCGAGTTCTGGAGCGCTTCCCGGAAATGCTTCGTCTCTGTCCGGAGCTCTTGTTCGAGCCACTTGCGCTCGGTGATATTGCGGAAAAAGACCGAGACTCCCGTTTCGGAAGGGTAGATTGCGTTATCGAACCACGAGCCGAGCGGCTCGTAGTAGTCCTCGAAAAAGACCGGCTCTTGGTCGTCGACGGCCCGGCGGAGCTGCGTCCTGAAGGCCTCGGTGAGTTCGATCGTCTCCCCAATGTCGCACCCCTTGACAGTTGACTCATCGACGCCGAGGAGTGTTTCAGCATGATCGTTGACATACTGAAACCGACACTCCTCATCGAGTCCATACACACCGTCAGAGATCCGTTCGAGAACGTCCGAAAGTTCGGATTCGAGTGCGTCGCGCTGTCGCTGGAGCTGCTGTTCGTGGGATTTGAGGTCGCTGATGTCCCGTCCTTCCGCGATGAGCAGTGTTACCGCGCCTTCTGCGTCGGTGACTGGCCGCAGGGAGAACTCAATCGGCGCTGTTCGGGTTTCGCCTTGCACCGTAACTTCGTACTGGACGAACTCACCAGCGGCCGCCTGTTGGATGGCATCTTTCAGTCGGCGCTGTGTCGAGATAGAAAGCTGCCACCAGTCGGCCTCCCAGAAAGGTCGACCAACGACTGCCGACCGTGGGAGGCCGCCGAATTGGAGTGCAGATTCGTTGGCATCGATCAGCGTTCCATCAGGCGTGAGCACCCCTGTGAACTGAACCGTCTGATTGAAAATAAGATCGTAAAGCCACTCCTGATCGCGTTGATCGGCTGGGGGTGTGCTGTCCTCGGTGACTTGTGATCGACTGTGCTCTCTATGAGGCGGTCCCCGCTCCACATCAGGTGGCGGGTAGACCGGATGTCGACTGGCTGGCCGCCACCACACCCGCCGGTGGTCACCGATTTGTTTCATTTTTATTAAATTTTTACTCACAAGGCGTTTGAGCGCGGTATCGATCCGACCGACCTCACAGTCGAAGTTCGATGCGACCTCCTGAATTGTCACTGGGGTTCCGGGTCGACCAAGGCTGTCGACTCGTTTGAGAACGTTCGCGGTTGATGGAGATGAAGAACTCATACTGTATGTCAGATTCGGATACGCAAAACTATTCTGCCGTTACAGGTATGATGGTAACAAAATATTTATAATTTTTCTATAAATTGTTATTCTGACAGCGCACAGATCAGAGGTTTGTGTGACTCCGGCGTAGACTGTTCAGTATCACCAACTAGAGTCGCACAAGTGCCGACAGTCGAAATCTGTGAATAGGTCAGATGCACGGTAACAATTGCTAACGGCTACCCGGATGCGGACTGCATCCGGGTTGTTTTGGACAACCGTTTTATACACAATCCGGCTGTTTTCTATCAGATCTTTTCTCCTAAGGAAGCACGCAAGCATCTCACTCTGTTTGAGTTACCGACTATCAATAAAATAGGCAACAACGTCTATTCGTAGTCACGTCTAGAATAGACAATGGGATATTCGGGTCCAATCAATAGGCAGGAGCTTTTCGGGATCTTCGATACGTTGAGTGATCCTACAGAGCCTCTCACTACCGAAGAGGTTGCGAGTGCTATGGGACGTAATCCGTCTATGGTGCAGGCCGCATTGAATTCTCTGGGCGGTCAAGGACAGTTGAAGACCAAGCTGGTTGGCAATAACACCCGGGTGTGGTGGCGACCACGACCTGTGGATGATCTGGCTCATCCACGTCTTGAATCGGACAGCACTGGTCGGCTCGCTCCTGGCTCAGGCGAACATACGCTGATTGAGCAGATCCTAGAGGCCAGTCCAGTGAGTATTGTCGTTGTCGACTCCTCGGGGAAGATCGAACTTGCGAACAAACGTGCTGAGGAAATGTTAGGTCTCGAACGCAGTGAGATCACGAGCCGAACCTACAAACAACCCGAGTGGAACATCTATTACGAGGATGGAACGCCAGTCCCTGTGGCTGAACATCCGATCACCCGTGTTTTAAAAACTAAACGGGGTGTGTATGGATTCGAACACGGGATCGAGCTCCCAGATGAGACCGAACGATGGTTGTTGAGTAACTCAGCCCCAGTCGTCAATGAGCACGGTGATGTCGACTATATTGTTGTGGGAATTGAAGATGCGACGGCGCTGAAAGACCGCGAAGAGAAACTGACGAGCGAAGAGACCCGACTGATCGAACTCTCTTCAGCACAGCTCTTCGAGCCATTTTTGTCCGCTACTGATGCAGAATTTCATATAGATATCGATGAAGTAGTAAGAATTTCCGATAGGACCACACTCGAATACCTCACCGCAACTGGCATTCCAATAAAAGCACTCAATGATGTGTTCGCGCAAGATTCAGCCGTCTTAGATACGAAATTGCTCAAGTCGACTGATGAGGTCTGTCGGCTAGAAGTCCATGTCGAGGGTTTGAGTCTCCCGTTAATCTTCGACCAACTCGGAGGACAGGTGGTCTCTTTTATCGAGACACAGTCGGATGGCTCTGCGGTGCTTACTGGAGAACTACCGGGAGATATCGATTTACGAACTGCGCTTGGAGAAATTAGGCGTGTGCATTCTGATATCGAAGTCGTATCTCACGATCTTGACTATACGCCACGGCTCTTGTACGACATCGTTGAGGATGTTCTGACCAAAAAACAGCTTGAAGCCGTACAGATGGCCTATTATGGCGGCTACTTTGAGACCCCACGGGCAAGTTCCGGCGACGAGTTAGCAGACCGGTTGGGAATCACACGGCAAACATATAATCGCCACCTCCGCAAAGCAGAACAGGCAGTCTTCGAACAGTTATTCGAAGCCTCTGGGAAAGGGACACACTGACTGGTCAGTCTCAGTGCTTATATTCCCTCCACTCTTTATCTCCGGTGTGGATTGAGTTCCACTCAGTCTGCTGTCTGGGGGATGCAGCAGTATACTGAAATCGGGCAGACTGATAATCTAGCGACAGCCCACTTTGGGGGAAGTGGCTTCCTTGCTGTGTCACTGCCCATTTTGGAGGCCAATAACAGAGATACCGAACCCGTGTTGTGGTTTGTCCGGCTGCTTGGTCAGTTGAGTTCGCTAATGTGGTTTGCAGCAGACCACTAGGAAAGATAGCCAATACCTATTAGAAAGATCACTGATGTCTGCTGATCTCTTAAGCTCGGATATGGGAAGAATCAATGGTACACCTCTGCCCGGGTAACATTAATTTTCCCACGCTCTTCGGAAGCAGGTTGTTGGTCGGGTAGAGCTGACGCTATAGAAACGTAGCGGGCAAGGGTGACGCCTACCGCGTCACCCGATATGTTCCCATTCAATGTGCTGCGTTCAGAGGCAAGCACTGCGAACCTGCTGGAGCAGGTTCGCTGGCAAGATGGTCTCTACTGCCCGCACTGCCGGTCTGAGTCAGTGATCAAACACGGCAGTTACCGAGAGTATCAACGGTATCTGTGTAAGGATTGTGGCCGCACGTTCAACCCCAAGACCGGCACGATCTTCGCGCACGCGAAGATCGGCCTCGATAAGTTGCTATTCGCGCTGTATGCGTTCCTCCGATTCAACACGAGTATTCGCCAGTTAGACGCTGAACTCGCCGTTTCGTACCGATCACTTCGGCGGCGCGTCGAGCAGTTCGCCAGAACGCTCGACGCGCCGGCCATCAACCTCGTTGGTCCGGTCGAAATCGACGAAGTCTACGTGACTGCAGGACTAAAGGGCCGCGAGCGCGACCAGAGCCGCGCTCGCGTGGCCTCTCGAAACGTGGTCGTGGAAGCTATGACAAGGATAAGCCACCGGTGTTCACACTCGTTGATCGTGGTAACGGTCAGCGATACGTCGTGCCAGCGAAATCCGCTGACGAATCGACCGTGCGACTCCTTCTTGACGAACGGCAAGAAGAGTCGGTCACTGTCTACACTGACGGATTTCGAGCGTACGATCCACTCGAAGCCGACGAGAATTTTCAGCGAGAAGCAGTCATTCACAGCGAGGGCGAATACGTCGATGGAGAGGCCCATGTGAATACCTGTGAGAGCCACGCGTCGCTGGTGCGACGGTGGCTCTCGCCACACCGAGGCATCTCGAAAAATAAGCTCACGCCGTATCTCAGAGCGTTTCAGCTACGTCGCCGAATCCTACGCAAACCTGGTCGAGAAGCTCTCAAAGAAATCGTGCGAACCGTACTCTAACTCACTAACAACGTGCTTCACATGAGCGATTTTCCCATCACCGTTACCACTCCAGTCTCCGCCACGGAGATGGTTTCTTTCCCCATTCCCTCGCCCTTACTACTTAATTTTAACAAAGATAAAACAGTTATGCAAATAACTATGCCTGGAGAATGACCGTGAAAACGCTCCCCTCAGGATCGTTATCTTTGAGGACGACCTCGCCGTCGTACATCTCGACGAGCGTGTCGACGAGATACAGTCCGATCCCGGAGCCGGAGCTTTCGAGCCCCATCTCGCCGCGGCCGAAGATCTCGTCTTTCTGGCTGTCGGGGACCCCCGGCCCGTTGTCGGCGATCGCCACCGAAACGGTTTCGCCGTTGTCCTCGACAGTGACCGTAATCTCCGGTTCCGGCTTGTCGTTGTGAGAGACGGCGTTGTTCAGAAGGTTCCGAAACACCGACGACAGCAGGTCCGTCGCAACGACTTCGAGCCTATCGTGGAGGTCACCCTCGACGGTGATCGTCGTGTTGTCGTGGGCCAAGCGGGCCTTTTCGACCTCGTTGGTCAGGACGCTTTCGAGGTCGACCGGATGGAGTTCCGGCTCACTGCTCCCCTCGAACACGTTGAGGAAGTCACCGACCGTTTCGGTGATGTTGGTGATGTGTTCGCCCGCACTCAGCATCCGGTCGAGAATGGCTTGGCCCGCCTCGTCGACGTGAGATTCGAGCCCGTCGCCCCAGCCCAAAATCACGGCCACGTCGTTGCGGATGTCGTGACGGACCACCTGATTCAACAGGGCCAGTTCGGCGTTCCGTTGCCGGAGTTCCTGTTGCTGCTGTTCCCGGCGGATCGCATACCGGAGCGTCTGCTGGAGCAATCGTGGCGTTACGTCGTCTTTGACAAGGTAGTCTTGGGCACCGTGTTCGACCGCATCGACCCCAACGCGTTCGTCGTCGAGGCCGGTCATGACGACCACCGGTGCTGGAATGCCAATCGCAAGCACCTCGTCGAGCGTCTCGACGCCGGAACTGTCCGGCAGGCCGAGATCCAACAACACGACGCCGACGTCATCGGTGAGTGCGTCACGAGCACTCGACAGTCGGTCGACGTGGTCGACTGTCGGTGCGTTAGCCTCGATGTTTGGCCACGACTGTTCGGCGAGATACTCGGTTATCAGGCGGGCGTCGGCCGGATTGTCCTCGACGAGGAGAACCCGTGTGAGTGCGGTGTTAGTCATTGCTGGTTGATGGGGTAACAGTCGCGATCCAGAAGTCGACGGTGGTGTCGACCATCCCGATGTAGTCGTCGGGATCTGCTGGCTTGGTAACGTAGGCGTTTGCTGCGAGTTCGTAGGCGCGGTCGATGTCGTCCGCGTTCTTCGAACTCGAAACGATGACGACGGGTACGTTCGGAAAGGCTGTTTCGTTGCGTACCGTCTGAAGCAGGTCGAACCCGGATCTTCCCGGAAGGTTCAGATCAAGCAGTATTAAATCTGGGTAATCTTCGGGACCGTCAGCTTCGATGGCTGTCAGGCGTTCGGCCGCCTGTTGGCCACTGTTTATGACCTCCAACCTGAGTTCCGTGTCGATCGCGTCGACACCCTCTCTAACCAGTCGGACGTCCGCGGGATTGTCCTCAACGACGAACAGCCGTGGGACGGCTGTGTCGGCTGCTGACTTATGCATCGGATACATCCCCCTGGGGAAGTGTGATGGTAAACGTTGAACCTTCATCCGGCGTGGACTCCACGTCGATATCACCGTCGTGCCGGTCGACGATCTTCCGGCAGATCGAGAGCCCGATCCCGGTGCCGTCGAACTCCTCGCGGGTGTGGAGCCGCTGGAACACCTCGAAAATCTCGTCGATCTGGTCGGCTTCCATGCCGATGCCGTTGTCGGTGATATCGATGGTGACCATCCCGCCGTGGCGGGTTACCGAGATGTCAACCTCCGGTTGGCCCGTATTGTACTTAATGCCGTTGTCGACGAGGTTCTGGAACAGTTGGGCGAGTTGGCTCGGATCTCCCCTGACCGTTGCCGTCGTCGACGGTATCGAGACGGTCGCGTCGGTTTCGGCGATCTTGACGCCGAGACTGTCGGTGACCTGCTCGAAGAGCCCCGAGAGTTCGACCGCCTCGAAGGACTCTCCGCGGGTATCGACCCGTGAGTAGGCCAACAGCGCCTGAATCATGTTTCGCATCCGGTCGGCCCCGTCGACGGCGAACTCGATAAACTCCGTGGCGTCCTCGTTGAGATCCTCCCCGTATCGGCGTTCCAACAGCGTGAGATAGCTCGATACCGTCCGGAGCGGCTCCTGAAGGTCGTGGGAGGCCGCATACGCGAACTGTTCGAGTTCTTCGTTGGACTGTTCGAGTTTTGCCCGTGTCTCCCGGAGGATCGCCTCGCGTTCGGCCCGTGTGAGTGCGGCTTCGACGGTCGAGGACAGCACCTCGAGCAGGTTGAGATCCGTCTCGGAGAACGCCCGTTGTTCGGTTGAGCCGACGGTCATAACTCCGTGGTCACCCAGTGGCACGATGGCTTCGGAGTTGAGAACCGTGTCCTCGTTGTACAGCCCGTCGACTGCGTTCAGGTCATTGTACTCCTGCATTTCGCCGGTTTCGAACACATCCCATGCGAGTGGCGTGCCACGTTCAAAGGTCAACTGCTCGCCGATATATTCGTCGGCTTTTTCGGTCGCCACCTCCGGAGCGAGCGCGTCGCGGTCCTCGTCGTACCACCAGACAGCGGTCAACGGCATATTCAAGATCGATTGGGCACTCTCGACAGTGAGCAGCGCGATCTGTGACTTCGATTGGACGGTCATGAGCTGTTGGGCCGTCTCGTTGATATCGTGTAGTTTTCGCTCGAAGGCCTCCGTCGACAGTTCGTGGCTGATCCACTGGGTCAGCAGCTGGACGAACGCGCGCTCGGAGGCGTCGAACTCGTGGTCTCGATGGTGCGTGTCGGCAAAACAGAGCGTGCCGTACTGCTCGTCGTTGACCGTAACAGTGCCGCCAATGTAACAGCCGAGTTCGAACCGTTCGTAGGCCGGATCACCCTCCCACCCCTCGGCGGCAGCGTCCTGGATCGCAAGCGGGGTCGACTGTTGGATCGTTTTCCGACAGTAGGACTTCGATTTCGGGGCCGACGCCCCCGTCTGGAGGTCGGGATGATCGCCCACGGCCTGCACGACGTGCTGTGTGTCGTCGTCGATCCGGGTTACAAAGCCGTACGGGAGACCGAGCCGTTCGCGCCCAAGTTCGAGCAGCGCCGCGAGCTTGGCTTCGAACTCACGGTTGGTATCCGAAGCGATGGAAGTGAGTTGTCGGAGTGACTGTTCGCTTTCCCGAAGCGAGGCTTCGAGGCGTTTCTGCTCGGTGATATCGATCAGGTAGCCGAGGTAGTGTGTAATCTCCCCGTCGGTGCTAATGATTTTGGTATTGTCGGTCACCCACCGTATCTCGCCGCTGGCAGTCATCATCCGATAGGGATCGTGACTAAACCGCTCGGTGGACTCGTCGCTGGCCTCGCGTACCTCGCGCATGACGCGATCGAGGTCTTCGTCGTGAATCAGGTCGGCGTACGGCACCTCACCGGATCGGAGTTGTTCGGGCGTGTAGCCGAACGTCTCGGCGACGTTCTCCGAGACGTACTCAACCGGCCAGCCGTCGTCGTGTTCCCATTTGAAGACGACCGCTGGCCCCGCGGCGAACATATCTCGTTCCTCTTCGAGACGGAGTTCTGCCTCCTTTTCTTCGGTGATATCAAGGTGGATACCGACCGCCCGCGTCGGGGTCCCGTCGTCATCGCGATCGACTATCTTCCCGACGGTTCTGACCCACCGCCACTCGCCGGATTTAGCTTGCACCCGGTGTTCGCAATCGTACAGCGTTTTATCGCCATCGATATACGCCTCGAATGCGGCTTCGACACCGGCCATATCTGCTGGGTGGACACGGTCTTCCCACGTCTCGAGGGTGGGTTCGAGTTCGTCCAGCGAATAGCCGAGCATCGAGGCCCACTGGTCGTTGAACGTGACAGCGTCGGTCTCCATATTCCAGTCCCAGACGCCGAGGTTCGCGCCCTCGACCGCCAGATCCAGCCGTTCTTTCAGTTCACGGAGTTCCTGTTCGCGTTCTCTGCGCTCGGTAATGTCCTGGAACACCCCGATCGCGCCGACGACAGCCCCATCGTCATCGAACTGTGGATCAGCGACCCCTCGAACCCACCGCACCCGGTCGTTCGCAGTGACGATCCGGAGTTCGAGATCGTACGGCTCGCCCCCTGTCACGAGGCGGTCGAAGGCGGCCTCGATCGTCGACTGATCGTCTGGATGATAAAAATCCAGGCCGTCCTGAAGTTCGAGCGGTGTGCCGATCGGGAGATCGTGGATTCGGTAGACTTCGTCGGTCCACCGGATCGAATCCGCCTCAACGTCGACCTCCCAGCCGCCAATGGAGGCACTCTCTTGGGACTTCTCGATGAACTCTCGGCTGCGTTCGAGTTCCTGCTCACGTGCTTTCCGGTCGGAGATCTCCTGTGTGATGCCGACGACTTTGATCACCTCGCCGTTGTCGTTGAACTGCGGGTCACCGGAGACGCGTACCCACCGAAGCTGGTCGGTCGCAGTTTCGATTCGAACTTCGAGGTCGTACGACTCACCGTCGGTGACCAGTCGATCGAACGCGTTAGTGAGTGTCGGCTCGTCACCCGGATGATAGAACTCGAATGCGCGGTCAACGCTCATATCAGCGTCCGTCGGCAGGTCGTGAATCCGGTAGACCTCGTCGGTCCACCGTATCTCGTCGGTACGCAGGTCGACCTCCCAGCCGCCGATCGATGCGCTCTCTTGGGCCTTCTCGATGAACTCCCGACTGCGCCTGAGTTCCGCTTCACGTCGTTTTCGCCCGGTAATATCCCGACTAACAGCGATGTATCGGGAGTTCCCGCCGAGTTCGAGTTTGTTCACCCACACCTCGACAGGGAACGTCTCGCCGTTCTGTCTACGGTGTTGGCCTTCGACTTTGAGCGTCTCGTTTACCTCTATTACATCCCAGACCGCGGCGAGTTCCGTCCGCTCGATTCCGGCCTCGAACTCAGCAACGTTCATCGAACAGAGCGTCTCCCGATCATAGCCGAGCGACTCGACAGTGGTTTTGTTAACATCGAGTACGGCTCCGTCGTCGTCGTGGATGACGATGCTGTCCGGAGAGTTGTCGAACAGGGCCCGGATCCGGGTTCGCTGCCGCTGGAGTTCCTGTTCCCGCCGTTTTTGCGTGGTGATATCGCGGTTCGTACAAATCAACTCGCCGCTGTCGAGCAGCGCGAGACCGAGGTCTTGCTGAACGGGGGTGCCGTCCCGTTTTCGTCCGGTGGTTTCCCCACGCCAAGAGCCGGTTTCGGACAGTTCCGGAAACGCTTCGGCTTCGAGGCGGTCGATCTCGGCGTCGCTGTAGAGGTCTCGCCACTTCCGACTGAGCAGCTCCTCGGGGTCATAGTCGAAGACGTCAGCGTGAGCTTGATTCATGTAGGCGTACTCGTCGCCATCGAGGATGGCGATGCCGCCCAGTGCGACCTCCATGGCTGCAGACTGGAGTTCGATCTCGGCGTCACGCTTCTTGCGGTCGGTGACATCGGTCGCGATCCCGACCAGCCGACGCGCTGTATTCGCTCCGGCAAGTAATTCGGCGCGAGCTTCGATCCAGATCTCCGTACCGTCGTCGTGCTGGATGCGGTACTCCGCGTGGAGCATCTCACCCTCTTCGGTTGCCTGTTCGATCGCAGCCTCGACAGCAGGGAGATCGTCGGGGTGAACGAGCTCGGCGAACTGTTCGTATGTTCCGTCGAACGTATCGGCATCGAGACCGAATAACTGTTCCATCGAATCGGTCCAGATTACATCTCTGGTCTCCAGGTTCATCTCCCAGACGCCCGCCTTCGTCCCCTTTAGCGCGACATTGAGTCGCTGTGTCGTTTCTTCGAGTTCCTGTCGCTGTTTGACCATCTCGGTGATGTCGGTTGCGACACCCAACACCGCCTCGCTGTCGTGGTCGACCGGATCGTATGGGATCTTGATCGTCTGTAGCTTCACCGTCTCGCCGTCGGCTTTCGTCAGCGGTTCCTCGGGGATGTGTTTCGGCTCTCCCGAATCTATCACGGCGAGATCGTCTTGTCTGAACTGTTCGGCTTCGGCTTCCGAGCTAACGAAGTCGGCGTCGGTCGAGCCTTCGACCTCCTTGACGGTCGACCCGTAGGCGTCGGCGATGGCTTGATTCGCCAAAATGTACTCGTTATTCCTGTCCTTGGCGAACACCAACTGTGGCAGCAGATCGATGATCTGGCGCAGCCGATCGCGGTTGGCGGCCGCCCGCTGTTTGTTCCGGTGTCGGCTCAGCTCCTTGCCGATCCACTGGGCGAGAACCCGTACGAAGGTTCGTTCTCCCTCCGTGAACGGCCGCCGGCGCTCCTCCGGCTGGGAGAAATTCAGCGTTCCGTAACACTCTCTGTCGACGACGATTGAGGTGCCGATGTACGATTCGAGGCCTTGGGTTCGGTAAGCCGGGTGGGTGGCCAGCTCGCTGTCGCCGACGTTGGTCTCTGCGACCAGCTGTTCGCTGTCGACGACCGACTCACAGTACGTCTCCGCGAGGTCAAAACGGTCGCCCGCCTGCACCGTCCCAACCGGATCAGCGGCGTGTTCGACCGTGTACTCATCGCCGTCGATCGTCGAGAGAATCCCGATATCGAGTTCCAGATAGTCGGTCGCCAGTTCGAGGGCCCCATCGATCCGTTCACCGACCGACCGATCGCCGTCGGTCGCGATATCGTGAAATGCCTGCAGTGCGTCGTTGTGTGCCTCGATCTCCTGTTCGTACTCGATTCGGCTGCTGACATCTCTCAGCGACCCGAGGAAGGCCAGCGTCTCGCCGTCCGGATCTTTGAGCGACGTGCCGAGGGTTTCGCCGATAAACGTCGTTCCATCGGCCCGTTCGTATTCAGTGAGATACGTCTCCTCGCGCACGGGAGCCTGTTCGTTGAACCGCTGGTCGCCCTGCCGGGCGTACTCCTCGTTGTCCGCGTACAGCAGGCGTGTTTTCTCGCCGAGTACCTCGCTGACGTCGTAGCCGAACAACTGTTCGGCCGCGGGGTTAAAATCGGTTATTCGGCGATCGGTGTCGGCGACGACGAGTGCTTCTTCGATTTCCTCGAAGACTGTCTCGAACAGCCGCCGCTGCCGCTGTACCTCGAGTTGCTCGCCGCGTTCGTCGGTGATATCATAAAAACACGCCGTCGCTCCCTCCTCGTCGGGATAGATGCGAATCTTGAACCACCGGTCGAGCTCCTCGTCGTAGTGTTCAAATCGAGTCGTCGTCCCCGTCGACATAGCCTCCTGGAGCTGTTCGCCGACGACCGTCTCGTCGATGGTCGGTGCAACGTCCCAGATGCGTTCGCCGAGCAGTTCGTCGGGTGTCCGCTCCAGCATCGTCGCTGCCTGATCGTTGACGAACGTGAGCCGCCAGTCGGCGTCGAAGCCACAGATCGCCTCGTCGACGCGGCCTAGGACGCGGTCAGGCGAACAGTCGCCGAGCGAATGCGTGGTGGACTCGGCGGTCATTGAGGACTCCCGATCGGGACGCGTTCGAGCGTCTCGGTATCGAGGTCTTCGATCTCCTCGTCAGTCGGTTCGAGGTCGTCGAGGCGGTCCTGGAGGTATTGATACAGCTCGTGGGCTGTGAGTGTGTCGTCAGGATACTCCGCGCGCAACAGCCCGAGTTTCGACCGGAGTGCGAGATACTCCCGGAGCTGCTCGCTGTAGGCCTGTCGCTCGAAGAGTTCCGCAACGACGTCCCGGAGTTCGGCTTTGCGAACAGGTTTCGTGAGGTACTCGTCGAACCCCAGATCGAGGATATCGAGGTCGACGTCTTCGGAGGTGACGACCACGACCCGGATGTCGTACCGCTGGGACCGAATCCAGTCGAGAACCTCGCCGCCGGAGAGCCCTGGCATCCGTCGGTCGAGAACGACGACGCCGATGTCGGTATCGAGGCTTTGGAGCGTCTCTTCGCCGTCGCTGGCCGTCCGGACCGTGTAGTCGGCTTCCAGCCACGCTGTGTGCATCGTGTTGACGCGCTTGTTGTCGTCGGCAACGAGGACGACCTGTTCGGTCGCCGGGTCGGCGAGATGGGTTTCGCCCCAGCCAGCGAGCGATTCGATCACGTCGTCGAGTTCCCGACCACGGTCGGTCAGCGAGTAGTTGACACGGAGCGGGCTCTGGCTGATCTCTCGACGCTCGATGATCTCGTACTCCTGGAGTTCCGCCAGCGCGTCCGTCAACACCTTCGCCGAGACGCCGTCGAGTCGACGTTTGAGGTCGCTAAAGCCCAACCCATCGTCGACGGAGAGACAGCGGATGATTGCCGGATGCCACTTCTTCGAAAGCAGCGAGACACTGTCGAGAAGCGAGTCCGGTACCAACGCCGTCTCGTGTACATGAGAATCAGACATACACACACTACGACGTATCAGAAGATAAGTACTCTGACGGGTACTGTGCCCACTCGAACCAGAACTGTGTGATCGAACGGATGAGGTCGGCGTACTCTTCAGCCTTATGCGATGCGTTGATGTATGCATTTCCACCGGTCTCGTATGCCGTTTCAGCGTCGCAGTCGTCGGTATTGAGCATTACGACGGGCACTGTGCCGAGTTGTGGACTGGATTTGATCGCGTGGAGTACAGTCATCCCATCGGGTAACTCAAAATCACACTGCAGCAAGACGAGATCAGGCCGCGGATACTCGTTCGGTGACATACTACTGGCTGTGAGCCGTCGGATTGCCGCCCGCCCGTCAGTGACGACATCGATGTCGATCGGATCAGTACAGGTATCGCCACACGCCTGTTGAAGATCGACTGGAGGCGTTCCAACGAACAGGACGACCAGTTCGCCGCCATCCGTCGTCCGTGCGGCGGGGAGCGTCACGAGGCACACACCCACTCGTGTACACGAGCCATATGACAGAGCATTGTAAGGACAAATGCAGAGATCATATAAATACTGTTGCTAACCACGACGTAAGCAGCGTCATTACCGCTCGGTAAGTCAAATCGCAGAGATCGGACCACCATCGACAGCGGTCGACCGTGGCTTTGCGTCCGCCCAGCATACTTACCTGCTGGTAATCGGCCCACTAACCAGTGGGTTAGACTTTACTTATATATATAACCCGGTTTGAACGGGATATAATGTCACAACTTATGAAAACGCTGCTCGTCGCAGGCATCATCCTCCTTGCAGGGGTTTCGGTCGACACGAGTGCGTTCACCACCGCACACAAGGTAAATGAGAGTATATAAATTAATCTGGCATATTTCGATTACTCTTGCTGTCATAGGTATCATATTTTTAATAACTAATCGATCTCAAGTTGGGATCTCGCTGGCCACAGTTGGTGGCTCTAGCTTAGCTTTATTTGTTATTTGGGATGAAATTCAACACGCATTATCGGGAGAGCGTAACTCAACGACCCAGCTTGCATTAACGTTGGGCGGGGCCACTCTGTTCATAACCACTGTTGCCTTCAGCACTAATGTTATTCAATCAGAAGCTCCTACCTCGGTTCGAGTCGTCACTCTCGTTCTTGGATTGCAAGCACTTGCACTCACACTTGAGAACCACCCAGCTACTATCAGCAAAACTGCACGGATAATAATCCTTTGCGCTGGACATGGTGCTGTTCTCGCTGGTTCGGTTTTGTTACTGCCATTTGAGCCTACAAACACTCCTGGGGGGTTGCTACTATACGCTGCTGGTGTACCAACACTGTTACTGCATGCATTTTGGATACGTACCTACCGATCCAAAGTCGGCTCAATGTCCCAAACCAATAAAAAGCGTTGGGAGGGAACCCTTCTCACCACAATTATCATCGGTGTGCCGTCAGCACTCATGTTTAGCCTATCTGGTACAGGAGAAGCACTGGTTCCGAGTGACGCAATCGCCACTCTAGTTCTTGCTGTTACTGGCGTTACAACTATTCTTGGTATCGGAATTATTAGTGCCCCACAAACATCTCCTTGGATAACCCAGTTATTCGAACGTCACATCGTTGCCGTTGTATTACATACACTTGCGACACTTATTCTTGTGAACATAACTGTATTTGCCATCTTTTTGATTGCTCCGCAGCTATTTTTACCCATACTCAGTGGAATTCTAATGGTGCTGCTTGTCGGCGTCGTACTGAATTATTCTATGATTATTCATGCGCAACGATCCTCTTTCCGAGATCATAATGACAGTGATCAAATACTCACCAAAACTCTATTATCTAATGTGACAGTTGTTATTACTGGATTCAATGAAGCGGCAGTACTCCCTGAGACGCTTGAACACAATCTTGCTGAGCTTGAGGAATCACCATTTGTCCTCGTTCCTGCGATGCGGTCAACAGATGGAACAATCGAATTGATGCAAAATGCAACAGAAGTACATTCCGAGCGAGTCCGTGTGATTGAGGGAACGACAGGATCAAAAGCTGGCGACCTAAATCGTGTCTGGCAATATATCGAAACACCATACGTACTCATTTTGGATGCTGATGAGACTATTGATGCCGAATTTGTTCGACGTGGACTAATCCATTTCAAGCGTAACCCATCAGTTGGCATCGTTCAAGGTCGTAAAATAGCATCATCACCAACTGTTGACGCATTCCAACGATTCGTGACGATTGAACGTCAACATAGCACGCTGCTTGATGATTCGCTAATGGATGATATATTCGGAGCAGGACATTTTGCAGGCTCTTCAGCGATGTTTCGTCATGAGGTACCTATCGCTGTATCTGGTTGGGATCCGTCCTTTTTGACTGAAGATATTGAACTCACACTCCGGATATATACTCAGACGAAGTGGGACCTGAAATATGATGCTAATATGATTTCTCGAGAAATTAATCCGAAGAGCTGGGGGGCACTGGTTCGTCAACGGGAACGATGGGCTCGTGGCTGGGCACAGGTTGCAGTCGTGCATGAAAGATATGTCTTGCAGTCATGGCGACATATTGGCGGCCAGAAGACAGGCGGCCTATCATGGCTGTTATTCACATCTGTGAGTGCACCCATTTTTACGATCCTCCCGGCACTTTCGTTGCACTGGTACTTGGGACTGGCTCCACAGACTTCGGCGGTCGTAGCATTGATTATTGCACTGGTATTGCTTCCAGAGCGCGGTATTTCATTTGTATATACGGCCATACGCGATCCAGAAATTGAAACATCAACGGGCCGAACTCTAGAATCGTTGTTATTTGCATACACTTGGATTCTGTTTAGTTGGTTAGTTCAGTTGCACTCGTTGTACCTAGAGTTATCTGGAACGGAGAACGTCTGGCACCGGACAAAAAAGGAAAGCACAACTGGTGAAAGAATTTCTGGCACAGAGTAAATATTAGATATAAAAATATTGCCTTGCATATTGGGTTTAATCGAGTTATACGATAATGTGGTCAGACTCGACCAAGCCGTCTGTGACAGTCAAATTAATCCAAAGTAGCCAATTTTCAATTTAATTCTCTAATACATTTTGATCTATGGATACTGTTAGTCCTCTCAACGGTCATTGGAAACCAGTCAGTTTCTATTGAGCATATAGGTGAACGCTTCAAGTGTATTTTCACCTTCCTCGGTCGCCTCGACGTACTTGTTCCGGCCTTTCTTATACGTCTCTACGTACCCGTCTTCACGAAGCGAATTGAGCAAGTGTGAATCAAGCAAACGATACAGGCCACGCGTGTCGTCCCCTTCATGATCCGCGAGGGGATCAATCCCTGCGTCGACTGCAAATTCTATACACTCCTGCTTCGTTACCGGTCCTTCCTCAACGATATACTGGAGGAATCTGAGCGGCTCACGTGAGGGGGATTGAATCGGGTATGTTGGGAGACGAGAAATGCTCGTTACGTTTTCAGCCACAGGAATTTCCTTATCTTGGCCGTAGTCTGAAGCACTCACGTAGATTGGTTCGGCACCATCCGTAACCATACAAGCGATCATACCTGCGATTGCAGTGACCTTGCCACCCGAGGCAAGGTTGACGTAGACATCGTGATCTTGGTTGGCTTGAATGAGTTCGGCTACTGTCCTCAAGGTGTCATACAAGTCAAATATATTGCAGACGTTACTATCCTCAACCGCAATGCCAGCTGCTTCCAAATCCTCGTGGATGTCTTGATAATACCCCGGTCGCCCATCAGGATCGTCTCCATCGTGATAGATGAGACATACGCGATCTGCGCGCATTCGAATCGCTGGAACTGTGACTCGCTCGTATTCGTATCCCAGCGGAACAATGTGAACTCGATCAGAAACATTCAAACCCTCAAACGAGACGGATTCATCGTCTACACGGGTATTTGAGCGATCTCCATGCGAGGTCGTGTCGGTCTCTTCGCTGGTCATGGTCTGGCTTCTATGGGAGAGATTATGAACAATGCGGTTATTCTGAGAATATTGTTGCTATCTCCAAAATCAGCAATAATGCTGCTTTGTCAGCGGAGTGTTTTAGTATCTTGTTTCCGTGTCCTGTCTAGTAAATGCAGAATAAACAGGAAACGTTCGGTTCCTTTAGTTCTCCTCGAATTGCAGCGGATGCCGCTTCAATCACAGGAATCATCGACTTTGTCTCTTGGTACAACGATGAACCCGCACTCAAGTTCGCACAACCCGGTGTTCCAATTCATCAGCGCCCAGACCTTCCACTATCCGAACTCGTAGGGACAGACGTTCGAGTGACAATCTCTGAGGATCAATACTGTACCCAATGTGGCGACCCAACCGATACCTCCCCATGTTCAACCTGTACAGGAGAGCCACCATATGCGACGTGCGTAATGCATCCTGCAACTCATTGTGAGTACAACAACTGTCCCTACCCAGATTACAAACAACGGTCGTGTTCGCATACTCATCTCGTCTACCTCGCAGCGAGCGACCGGATCAAGGTCGGAATCACTCGCGAGTCCCGAGTACGCTGTCGCTGGGCCGAACAGGGCGCATCTCACGCGATCCCCATCGCTCGTGCGCCTAACCGAAAGGCTGCAGGGATTATCGAGAAAGCCATCGGTGAAGAGTGGCCACAGCGCCGCTATCACGAGTGGTATCAGCCAATGGAAAACAGCGTAGAACGACTCACAGACGACGCCCTCGCCACGGCAGCCTTGATCCCCGAAGAACTACAGCCCTGCTACTTTTGGGACGGCAGCGATCGACAGGAGGTCTCTGATGCTGTTGTCGACGTTCCATCTGTCGAGGCACCTAACCTTGACCAGCGGTTGACAACGAACCACTACTCACTGTCTGCGGGCGAATCACGAGAGGGCAGAGTACTCGGCGTTCGTGGTGGTCTACTGGCGACCGATTCGTTTGTTGCTAATCTAAAGAGATACAGTAGCCACGTACTCACGATCGAAACCGACGATCCATTCTTCGAAGACACAGACTTGCGGGTTAAGCAAACCGACGAAGAGCAGTCACAGGAACGCCAACAGCTGTCTGAGTACATCTCTTCCCCGACGGAGGGAGCTGCATGACTGAGTTTTCCTACGACATCGTCGAAGACGAATACGGTGAAAAGCTAGCTATCGACTTTGAGTACGACGAAGACGTTAAGAATCGATTGAAAGGGATTGCATGGGAAACGACCCATCGTGCCTGGAACCCAGATGCTGGTGCATGGACGATCGAACTGACGTCAGCGAGTATCCAGGCATTCGAAAAAGAGTTCGACGTGAGCGTTCCAGACGAATACACGCCTGACGAGGGCACTAGCGGTAATGACGAAGCCACCACTACCGAAACCAACTCATCTGCGAGTGAGTTCCAGCCAGCGACGGAACAAAGCAGCACCACTGCAAGCGAGCAGACAGGATCGGACTACGACGAGGAGGCAGCTATCGAGGATGCTCTCGTTGACACACGCGATATTTCGGCCAGTGGTCACGGGTTAACAACATACCCCGCGGCACAACGAATCGATGATGTCCCTGTGTACGTCTACGACGTCCTCATCACGACGGGGGATCAAGCACAGTCGGCTGCCGAGCGACGTAGTCGAACGTACGCTGCGATGCGGGAGATCCGCGAAGAGTACAAAGATCGAGCACCACCGATGGCGTATGCCGGCGATCTTGAGGTCGTGGCCCTCCATCCGATCCCCGGCGATAGGACCCTCGAAAGTGAGGGTGTTCGCAGACTCAAGGATGCAGGCGAACGAACGCTCGAGCTGTCGAATCAGGCCGAGCGTGCACAAATTCAGCATCTCGTTGAGGAAGCATTCAAACAACGTGTCGCCGATCAGAAGTTCATCGTCCACGGAATGCACAAAATTCTTAAAGACGATCCCATCCCGATCCAAGCTGGTTCTGGCAACTTTCGACTACATGAACGGTTTGACTGTGCTATCACCGTCTCATCGTCCGGTCGGGTCTATCTCCATGTGAACCCCAAAACGCGCGTTCAGACCGACTATACGCTAGATCAAGTCGAGAATCACCGACTCTATCCAGGACTCCGAGTCACTACAACATACAACGGCCGTGGGTATCGACTTGGCCGCGTGCAGCCCGAGCGTGCTCGCGATCCTACAATTGACGCCGAGACAAGCGTCGTTGACTACCACAAAGACGACAACCCGCTCGTCGACGACGAAACAGTTGAGCAAATCGACAGCGCGAATCGCCGTGTTGTTACCGCATACCCTATGGGTTCCGGTGGAAAGCAAACATTCCCACAAGAGTTGTTGGCGCTTCAGGGGCATACAAAGAATCTCGCGGACTTCGACGGCGACTTTTGGACAGAAGCACAGCCGAAGATGCGCCGGTCAGCATCTGCTCGTGTCGAGGACGCCGCTGATTTCGCCCAGCAAGTCGGCGACATCCCCTTCGATGGCACGACCCTGTCGTTCCCGGCTGATGCACCCCTGTTTGGTGGTGATTCACACTTCCGTGTCGAGCAGTTGTATGAGACCGACGCGGAAGTTCTCAAGTTCGCCAATGGCCGACTCGGTTCACATCCGAGAGAAGTCGGCCAGAAAGGTGTCTACGAACCGCCAGCATCGTTCAACGTCCTCTATGTCTACCCGCAGCAACTTTCGGGTGACCGAGCCGATTCGTTCTGGGATACGTTCGCCCGGAGACTCAGGTCTATGGGTGCCGAACCGGACAGTCGGGCCGATATTTCATTCGAGCCAACATCGAAAAGCGACGGGCCGGGCGACGTCGACATTCAGGTTGGTCGCCAGATTCCGAGCGATCATGACTACGACGCTGCGTTGGTAGTCCTTCCTCCAGAAGACGGAGCACTGACCTCGTTCTACCAGCCCTACGACGAGCTCAAAGAGGTACTCGCCGAAAAAGGCCTCCATTCCCAGATGATCGATCGAAAATCGATGAATGAGACTGGTCGCCATCAGAATATAGCGCTCGGGTTGATTAGTGCAGCTGGCGGCATCCCATTCACTGTCGAAGGATCACTGCCAGGGGATGCCGATCTCTACCTCGCGTTCGATGTCGGCCAATATTTCGACGACGATGACGACGGCCTCCAAGATGGGGTTCGCGTCGGTGCGTCCGTGACCGCGATCACGAATGCAGGCGCGGTCCTCGGATACGCTCATACAGGTCCGCAGGCAGGCGAACGGATTCCGGCGTCAGCCCTCCGCCGGATCGCCAGGCAGTCACTATTGGGATACGAAGAGCACTGTGGCGATTCACCCGGTCATATCGTCATTCATCGTGATGGCTTCATGAACGATCCAATTGAGCCAGCTCTGGAGTTTCTCGACGAGCGTGGGATCTCCTACGATATTGTCGAGGTACGTAAACAGGCACCGGCTCGTGTCGTTAATCAAGAGGGTGGACTAGCGAATCCAGACAAGGCGATTGCCTGTCTCAATGATGAACAACAGCTTGCGTATATTGCGACCTATGGCCAACCGGAGCCACTCGCGAAAGGAACAACTGGAACGCCACGACCAATTACCGTTGAACGAAAGCAAGGGAGTACCAGCATTGAGACGCTTACACGCCAGGTGTATCTACTATCCCAATGCCATATCGGTGTCGCGAACACCACTACTCGACTGCCAATCACGACAGCTTACGCCGATCGTGCAGCGACCTCGGCGGCGAAAGGGCATCTACCGCTCACGACAGATCTTGAAACCGGAATTGGATTTCTCTAGCGCTTAGTTCCCCATCAAAATCATGCCCTTCACAGCAACCTGCGATGGCGAACGTATCCTCCCCCACGAAGCAGAATCTACCGATTTGATTGTTTGTCCTATCTGCGACGATACAATGAGTGTCGTCGCAGAACATCGACGACGTGGTAGCTTCGTTGCCCGCCATTTCCGTCATCAGACTAATGATGAATGTTCCGGTGAGTCGAACCCTCACCTGCGGATGAAGGCGATTGCCTTCTCCAAACTCGTAACCAACTACCCGAACGCAGACATCAGTATTGAGGAACCAGTTGGCTCTCGACGAGCAGATGTTCTCGTTAAATTTCCGGAACCACGCAATCCTCTTGGCAAGGGTATCGCCGTTGAGGTGCAGCACCGGAACAACTCGAAGGATCTTTTTGCGACTGACCAAGATTATTACAATGAGGGATTCAGCGTCCTCTGGCTTTCCGAACAGCATTATTCCGAATACGACGTCGCCGTCGATCACGTTCAGCCGGTTTGGCCGAAGGCTCTCCCTCAACTTCGTGGATACGATGGGGTCTCATGGCCGGTTGTGAATAAATCCTCAAATCCTGAAATCCAGGTTCTACTCCCATCTGATTACCTAGACCACTACAAACCGTCAATTCGTGAGGCGTTCGAACGAGGACAGCGCCAGCGGTCAAACAGATCGTGGACGACGCATCGACAAGTATGGCTGAGTACGCCCCGTCAGCCAACGAAACGGTCTCTACAATTTGCTGAAGCGCCTGTCAGCGGGTTCTATTTGAAGCTGAGTAAGGGCAAAAAAGGAGAAACCCCCGATTTCGTCCACGTCTTGCTCAGTGAGGGCGATGTTGACAGTCTTCAGAATGTTCCAGAGATGGTTGACTCGGCTCTGGAAAAGGAGCAAACTGAGGGCGAGTGGCAGGATCTAGATGTCTGCTGGCTCAAAGCCTACGATGACCCTGTAACGGCTTGGCTAAAAGTCGTTTCCACTCCTGACAATGGCTATCTTTTGGAATTAGGTAAGAAAGATGCGAATGGGCAATCAGAGCAGGTAAAAACGGCATTCACTCCTTCAGAGATGTTCCAGTACAATGTTCGAAACTTCTTCGACGATCTCGAACCCTATCTTTCGAGGGATTAGATTTCATTTACTGTACATCACCGTAGACTCGTCTGAAATGGCGCTCATGGCCTAAAATTCTTAATCTTAATCTTATATTTAATATTAAGCGATGGAAAACCCGTCAAGTGTAGAATTGCACTGAATGTCCCCCACCGCTTTTTAACAAGCGTTTTCACTTTCACTCCGGTTGACACACTTTTATACGTTTTCCACCGCTGGTTCGAATCACATGACGACGTGTATCCTCCATGTCAGCGATACCCATCTCGGGAATCGACAATATGGGAGTGACATCCGCCGAGATGATTTCTCAGATGCGTTCGAACAGGCGATTCAGTACGCCATTGACGAAGACGTGGACGCCGTCATCCACACTGGCGATCTGTTCGACTCACGCAACCCGAGTCTTCCAGACCTAAACACGTGTATCGATATCCTCGGACAGCTACGAGAGGCTGATATTCCATTCTACGGTATTGTAGGTAACCACGAGCGGAAGATGGACGCACAGTATCTTGATCTCATCCGTAAAACCGATACGGCCACCCGGCTGGATAAGTCGCCCACGATGATTAATGACGAGGTCGCTGTCTACGGAATCGACGCGGTGACCAACCCGGCGTGGCACGCTGAGGATTTCGAACTCGTAGAACCTCCTGAAGATTCGTTCTCGATTCTCTGCATGCATCAGCTGCTCAATCCTCCAGTTCCAGAAATATTCGCCGAGCACCCACTTGAAGATGTTATCGAACGTGTGAACGTCGATCTTGATGCTGTCGCACTGGGTGACTACCATGAAACTGAGGGAACTATCGAAGCCAGCACGAAGGTATGGTATGCGGGTTCTACTGAGCGGTGCAGCAAAGGCGAGACGGCTCCTCGAACCGTGAGCCTACTCGAAATTGAGGACGGATCCCTGACCCGCCGTGAGAAGGAACTTGACACCCGGGATTTTCTCCATCTCGATATCATGTTCGCTGAGGAT
>Ga0209946_1000138_pt1 | contig 28478 bp, 33 predicted proteins | sample SalPon2_A_H2O_MG_FD_185704 | JGI IMG/M metagenome (GOLD analysis project Ga0209946, IMG submission 185704) | Salt pond water microbial communities from South San Francisco under conditions of wetland restoration - Salt Pond MetaG R2_A_H2O_MG... | ecosystem: Environmental > Aquatic > Non-marine... | reverse complement strand
CGCCACAACGACGGCAGCGGCATGCCTCCGGAGATCGCGCAGGTCGAGATGGACGACCAGGAGAGCGACGGAACCACCGTCACCGTGGACTCGGTCGCCCTCCCACGGGACGGCTACGTGGCGATCCATGACGCCCGCCTGTTCGACGGGCAAGCCGTGCCCAGCGTCATCGGCGTCTCTGACTACCTCACCGCCGGCTTCTACCAAGACGTCCAGATCACGCTGTTCTCGGGCGTTCCGGGGCAGTTACAGAGCAACTTCGATGCCAGCCCGTTCCCCGACGACGACGCGACGCTCGTCTCGATGCCGCACGAGGAGACCGACGGCAACCAGACCTACAACTTCATCACGTCGGGTGGCGGCGAGGACATCCCGTTCTTCGACGCGGACGGGAACCCCGTCGTCGATCCGGCGACGGTGACGGTGGGCTGAACGTCGTGCGCGGTACCACCCGGTGGCGGCTACGATACGACCCGGACCGTCCGCTCCCGGGGGCCGTCACACTCCACCAACAACACCGACTGCCACCGGCCGAGCGAGAGGTCACCGTCCACCACCGGTACCGTGGCCGACGGCCCCAGCAGCATCGCCCGCAGGTGCGAATCCGCGTTCCCGTCGAGTTCGTCGTGGCGCCACCCTTCGTCGGGCACCAGATCCGCGAGGAACGTTCGCATATCGTCGAGCAGACGCGGTTCGGCTTCGTTGACGACGATGCCCGCGGTGGTGTGGTCGACGAAGACGGTCGCCGTTCCCTCGCCCCCAACCGCCGCGGCGACCCGGTCGGTCACGTCCACGATATCGAGCCGTGCGTCCGTCGAGACGGTGAACTCCATACTCGCCCTCGGTCGTCGAGGCGCAAAACTCCGGGGTAAGCTATTCGGTACCACGTGTCGTACGGCCGTCATGGTCGACAGCCGCGACTACGCGTTCGAAGGGGTTCGACCGACGATTCACGACGACGCACGGGTGAGCCACGAGGCGACGCTCGTCGGCGACGTTCGCGTCGGGGCCGACGCGAGCGTCTGGCCCGGAGTCATCCTGCGGGGCGACGTGGCGCCGGTCGAAGTCGGGGAGGAGTCACACGTCGGCGACGGCGCCGTACTGCACGCGGTGTCGCTCGGCGACCGGGTGATGATCGGACACGGGGCCGTCCTCAACGAGGCGACGGTCGACGACGGGGCGCTCGTCGGGTTCAACACGACCGTCAACGCCGACGTACACGTCGGCGAACGCTGTATCGTCGCCTCGGGGACCGTCGTCCCGAACGGGTACGACATTCCGCCCGAGTCGTTCGTCCGCGGGGTGCCCGCACGGGCGACGCCGCTCGACGAGACGCGGATCGACGCGGAATCGATCTTCGAGGCGTACAGCACGGGCGGGTACACCGACCTCGCCTCGCGGCACAGCGAGCTGTTCTAACACTCGCTCCACGGGGCAGTACCGTCGGCGGCGCGACGTGATCCACGACCGTGGCCACGTCACGCCTCGCAGGCCCTACTTACTCGTCCGGCGACACCGGCCGTCCGTCCTCCGTCGGCGGCGCGACGTGATCCACGACCGCCTCCACCTCGGGGTCGTGAACCGTCACCCGCACCTCGATGTCGCCGAGTTCGTCCGGGTTGCCGACCGCGAAGTTGATCACGCCTTTGAACGCCGCCTGTTTCTTGAGCGCGAAGGCGAACCCCTCGTCGTCGGCCCGGCGGAAGAACTCGCGGCGGGCGGTGTCGAGGATCTCCTGTTCGTGGAGGCGCTCCGAGAACGCGTCCATCGAGTGGGCCTCGGCGACGAGCCGTCCCGGCTCCTCACTGAGCTCCGCGTTCGGGAACAGGTTGCGTACCGCGTCGGCGACGCGGTCCGTCACCTCGGTGTCGCGGACGGGCGCGACCACCCGCACGTCGATGCGGTATATCATCGATCGGCCTCCACGGGCTCGTTCAGTAGCCCTCGAATCCGCTCGTGGAAGCCCTCCAGCGACCCCGTGTTCTCGACGGTCACGTCCGCTCGCTCCATCACCTCGCCCATGCCGAAGCCGAGTTCGCGCTCCTCGCGGGTCCGGAGTGCCTCGCGGTCGAGGTCGGAGTCGTCGCGTCCCCGGTCGGCCAGCCGTTCGGCCCGCGTCTCGAACGGCGCCTCGACGCTCACGAGGACGAAATCGTCGCCGAAGGCGTCCTCGAAGCGTGCCACCTCGGCGGGCGAGCGCAGGCCGTCGACGAGGACCGTCTCCGACTCCTCCAGTGCCGTCTCGATGTGCGGGAGCGACCGCTCCGCGATGGCCGTCTCACCCTCCTCCTCGCGGAGCGCCCGCGCCACCGAACCGTGGTGTTCCCCCGGATCCAGCCCCCGATCGCGACACGCCTCGCGGATCACGTCGCCCATCGTGACGACCGGGACGCCGGCCTCGCGGGCGACGGCCGCCGCTTCGCCCTTGCCGCTTCCCGGAAGCCCGACGGTGCCGAGTACCCTCATCGGTACCCGCTACCCGTCTCGCGGCCTTATACTCTCTGCACTCCCCCCGCTAGCCTTTTGCCCGGCCTCCGCCTCCGTCCACCATGACCCAACGCTCCCTCCTCACGCGTGCCCTGTGGTTCGTCGTCGTCGGCTGGTGGGCGACGCCCGCCGTCGTCAACGCCGCGTGGTTCCTCTGTGCCACCATCGTCGGCGCCCCCATCGGCGTCAAACTGATCAACCTCGTGCCCACCGTTCTCACCCTCAAGGAGCCGCGGGCGGTCGTCGACCCCGACACCGCCCGCGGGCAGCGGTCCCTCGCCGTTCGCGCCGTCTACTTCGTCGCCGTCGGCTGGTGGCTCGGGTGGCTCTGGGCGAACGTGGCGAGTTTTCTGGCAATCACCATCGTCGGCCTCCCGCTCGCGATCCCGATGTTCGACCGGCTGCCCTTCGTCACGTCGCTCTATCGGTTCGATGGGTAGGGTTTCTGAGACCTGTGGGAACGGTTCGTCGCTGGGTCGCCGAAACCGGGCGGCGGACCAGCGGAACCGGCTGGCGACGGGCTTTATCGAACGGTTTTTTCATTCGCCCCCCGTTGCGTCGGTGAGGGCACGTAGCTCAGTCCGGATAGAGCGTCGGACTTCTAACCGTACGCGGTCGCGTGTGCGGGAAGTCATCCGACGGTCGTGGGTTCAAATCCCATCGTGCCCGTTCACTCCCTTCGGTCGTTCACGGGAACGATGTAGTCCCGCTCGTTCACTCCGTTCACTCGCGAGACCCCCATCGTGCCCGTGGCAGTACTTCAACGGCAGAATTTGGCTGTAGAACGAGTTCATTCCAGCGTTTCGACCACAAGAGCGGCTGGACCCGGTTCCCTTATTTCCGAACGGAACCGCTCGACTTCGAGAAACTGACGGACGCAACCACGCACCCGTTCAGTCGAATCCGTAGCGCTTGTGCGCCTCGTCGATGTCCACGATCTCGATCACGCGGACTTCCTCGTCCGCTTCGAGTACGTCGTAGAACGCGGTGTGAGTCCGCCCGATATGCAGACGGTAGAGCTCCTCTCCCTCGATCACCAGCTTCTCTTTGTCGCCAGTGCCTGAATCCGGCCTCGGATACGGATCGTCCGCTAATTTCCGGAGATTGTCCTTCACGATACGTATGCTCTTCTCATCTAGCGCGGCGATATACTCACGGGCTTCCTCCGCGAGGAGAACCTCATAACTCATCGAGCGACGTCAGTTCTTCAGTGTCTGCTTCACGGACTTCCTTTGCTCGCTCGGCGAGTTGTCGGCGCTGGTGTTCTTGGATCAGCTTCCCCAGCAAGTCGTCATACGTCTCGCCTGCCTTCTTGAGCTCGTTCAGTTCTTTCCACCGTTCCTCCGTGACCGGAATTCGTTTGCTGGCGTTGGACATACGTCTCGACTCCTTTGTTCAATCCTTACAACCCTTACAGTCAAAAGGTTTCGGTGAAGGGACTGCATTCGTCACTATCAGCGTTGTACATCGCCAGAGAACCGGCTCCCATCGTGCCCGTTCACTCGTCGCTTCGCTTCTCGTTCCCGGCCACAATGTAGTCCCGTTCGTTCGCGGTGCTCACTCACGGGACTCCCATCGTGCCCGTGACGGCGTGGTCGAGCGCCAGCGGGGCCCGTCGAACTCCTCGTGGGATTCGAATCAGGGAGCGAAGCGGGTGGAACGACCGTGAGTCAAATTCATGGGATTCGTGCACTTCCTTCGATCGATCACGGGTACCCACGATCCGCTCGAAGGTTTTTTCGCCGTCCTGACGAATAGCGTGTATGTCAATACCACGGGGCGTCCTGCTGGCACTCCTGACGGTGTCGATGATCGTCGCGCCGGCCGGAGGAGCGGTGGCCGCGACACCGCACGCGACGGACGCGGCCGCAGTGTCGGCTGACACCACCACCGGCGACATGGTCACCTCGCCGCCGGACCCCGATACCGACGTGCAGGGCTGGGAGAACGGCTACTGGCACAACGAGACGCTCCCGAACGTGACGCCCGACGACGGGTACACCGACGCGGAGATAGAGAAAGTCAGGGCGCGGTCGATGGCCCGCATCGAGGTCGTGCGGGGAATCGAGTTCGAGGAGACGCCGCCAGTGCGGGTCATCTCGCGCGAGGAGTACGTCTCCAACGTGCGGGACCGGCGGGAGGGGGTGAACGTCTCGACCGCGGCTCGCCTCCACCAGAACGCGAAGTTCGAGGCGATGCTCATGGTCGACGAGGAGACGGACTACTTCGACGAGCAACAGCAGTTGCAGTCGAGCACCATCGGGGGGTTCTACGTGGTCGACGACGTGCCGGGGACCGACACGATATCCGAGGGCGAAATCGTCCTCATCTCGGAGAACGCCGAGACCCCGCAGCTCTCGGAGATCACCCTCGCACAGGAGCTGTTCCACTCGTATCAGGACAAGCAACTGCGCATCGACGGGCGGTACAACCGGACGACCGAAGAGGACGCGCGGCGGATCGACGCCGTCATCGAGGGCGACGGCAACTACGTCGACTACCGCTACGAACAGCGATGCGGGAGCGAGTGGACCTGTTTCCAGCCGTCGAGCGGATCGGGCGGGGACGGGAGTGAGGGTGGGAGCGCCACCCAGCCGAACCTGGGGCTGCTGGTGTACTCGTTCGTCCAGTACTCCGAAGGCCCGGCGTGGATACAGTCCCTGTATCAGGACGGCGGATGGGAGGCCGTCGACCGCACCTACGCGAACCCGCCCCAGAGCACCGAGCAGTACATCCACCACGACAAATACCTGCAGGACCCGCCGACGAACGTGACCGTCGCGGACCGCTCGAACGAGGAGTGGTACGTCCCACAGCTGGAGGGCGGGGTGAACTACGCCACCTTCGGCGAGGCGGGGATGTACTCGATGCTGTGGTACGCGAGTCCGGCCGTGCCGCGAAACGACATCCTGACCCAGCGACAGCTCGACCCGTACGACTACGCGCATCCGGCCTCGACCGGGTGGGACGGCGACAAACTCTACCCGTACGTGACCGACGAGTCGAACGAGACGGGCGAGATGGGCTACGTCTGGAAGAGCGTGTGGGACACGCCCGGGGACGCACAGGAGTTCGCCGAGGCGTACCGGGCCGTCCTGGAGGGAACCGGTGAACCGGTCGAGGGGCGGGCGAACACGTGGCGCCTGCCGGAGTCGCATCCGTTCGACGACGCCTTCTACGTCGCCGTGAACGGGTCGACGGTCGTCATCGTCAACGCGCCGACCGTCGCGGAACTCTCCGAGGTGCGGTCCGGCGCCGCCCCGACGGTGGCGACGCCGACGCCAGACGCGGACGGCGACGGCACGGCGACGGAGGACGCCGAAACGGACGGGACGGCGACGCCGACGGAGACGACGACGGCCCCGACGGTGACCGAGAGCACGTCGCCCGGATTCGGCGTCGTCGTGGCGGTGGCGGCGCTCCTCGCGGTGGCGCTCCTGTTCCGGCGCCGGTAGTCGGGGCTGGCGTCGCGTCCCCGCGGTCGTCACACCCCGTCGACGAAGTACGCGCCCAGATACCCGCCGAGCGCGCTCAGGCCGACGGTGTAGGCGACGGCGACGACGCCGACGAGGAGGAGGACGAAGAGGCCGCCGAGGCCGACGCCCATGCCGCCGCCGCCGGGGCCACCGATGGCGAAGAGGCCGAAGATGGCGAACGCGAGGAGGCCCAACAGGAGGAGCGGAATCGCGGCGATCAGTCCGGAGAGCGCGCCGATCCGGACGCCGTCACTCGTGTCGGCGTCGTTCAGATAGGCGGCGACGCCGCCGCCGAGGACGGGCGAGAACGGCACGAACGAGAACACGACGGTTACGACGGCACCGATCAGTGCGTGGAGAGTGGAGTCGGAGACCATGCCGCTACGCTGTACCGGATCGGGCAAATACTTTCGGCCGACGCGGTCACGCCTCGGGCACCATCGAGAGCGTGCGCGTGTACCGGCGGATCGTGTTCCCGTCGGCGTCCTTGAGGACGACCTGAAACTGTTTCTGTCCGGTCACGGCGGTGAGTTGACCGCCGTGGATGTCGAAGTCGAACGGCGGTCGGCGGTCGACGGCGATTCGCTCCCCGCCGCTCATAACGACCACGTGGTCGATGCCGGTTGCCTCCGTCAGGTGACAGTGGACGTGCGTCCGCCCATCGGTCGTCGACTGCGTACAGAGCAGGTCGGGTTGAGGTCCGCACTCGACCCCTCCAGCGACGACTCGAAGTCGAAGACGACGGGGCCTGCCGGGGCGGTCCCGAGAACGACGACGGCGACGGGAAACAGCGCGAGACCGGCAGTGGGGAGGCGGCGACCGACCGTCGTGGGTCCGTCGCTCCCCCGTCGCCAGCGAATCCCCAGTGGAATGACGAGGAAGTGGTGAACCGGCCCGTAGAGGATCAGGAGGAAGCCGTAGGCCATCGGATACGTGAAGTACAGCAACGCGGCGCCCGCGAGGAGCCACGGGCTCTCGAGTAACTGCTGGGGCCACGGTTCCCCCGGTCGGTCGGTCGACACACCCGATTCTGCCATACGACACAGTGCGTGGAGCGGCCGATTATGTCTGCGTGCGAACGTGTTCGGGGGGGTTCCCACCAGTCGAAAACGAAGGCGTTCGCTACCGCGCGCGCTCGATGATGCGCTTTGCCGCCGTGGCCTTCTCCTTCCAGCCGTAGCCCGCCTCGTAGACGTGGCGTTTCTTTTCGACCAGCGCCTCGGGGGAGGCCTCCTCGAACCCGCCGCGGTCCCACGCGCCGCTCTCGTGGAGCCACTCGACGACGTTCGCTTTCGTCTCCGGCCACGAGAGGCCGACCATCTCGTACCACGCGATCATGGCGAAGACGGCGTTGTCGTGACAGCCGGGGACGCTCCCGCGTTCGTAGATGGTCTTGATCGGATCGCGAGTCGGCACCGACACCGCCTCGCGATACTCCTCGGCCGGGAGGAGGCGGAGGCGGTCGTTGGAGTCGTCGACGCGGCCGTCCCGGCGGAGGCGTTCCAGCGCCGCTTGCCGGAGCGGGCCCCACTCCTCGACCGCCTCGGGCACCGCGTCCGCGTCGGCGACGCCGCCCGAGAGGACGGCCACCACGTCGACGTAGGCGGCCTCCACCTCGGCCCACGGCGTCCCCTCGAACCGGCAGTCGGCGTCGTGGAGGCTGTTGGTCGTCCGGCAGTCGGGACAGGGGTAGTCGAACGTCGGCACTGGTAGCGGGTAGCGCGGCGCGAACTTAGGTCGTACGGTTGCGAGAATCCGCTATTCGATGTGGCCTTCGCGCCGCAACTGGTCGGCCTCGGATTTCTCGTAGCGCCACGAGATGTCGGCCTTCTCGTCCTGCCAGTCCCAAGGCTCGATCAACACGACGTCGTCCTCACGAATCCAGATGCGTTTCTGCATCCGGCCGGGGATACGGGCGGTGCGCTCTTTCCCGTCCGCACAGCGGACTTTCACCCGGTTGGCGCCGAGCATGTTCGTTACGACGGCGAATACCTCGTCGTCGTCGGGCATTCGGAGGTCCCTGCGCCCGCCATTCTCGTTCTCGCTCATGCGCGGGGGTTCGTGAGCGCGAGGTTTAAAACCGCCGACGTGTCGTCGATCGGGCCGCTGGCCGCCGATCAGGCGTCGGACTCGATCGCCCGCAACTTCTCGCGACCCGGGGCGATGAGGTCGTCGAGGTACGTCGCCAGCGCCCCCTTCGCGTCCGCCGGATGCAACTCGCCCGACTCCAGATCGGCGGCCAGCGACTCGTAGTCGTCGTAGGTCAGGTCGCCACCGTACTCCTCGGGGCGGTCGACGACCACCGTCTCGAACCGGGGGAAGACGTGGTACTCGAAGATCTGGAGGACGGGGTTCTCGCGTTCCGCCCCGTCGTCGGTGGGGTCGGGGTCGCGGGTCGGCGGGCAGTACGCGCCGTTTACCTTCTCCTCGATGTCCGCCGACGAGTCCTCCATCGAGATGGAGACGCCTTCGCTCGCGGACATCTTCCCGATCCCGGTCTGGAGGTCGGCGATCAGCGGCGTGTGCAGGCAGGTCGGCGACTCCTCGCCGATCTTCGGCAGGGTGTCGCGGGCGAGCATGTGCACCTTGCGCTGTTCCATCCCGCCCACCGCGAGGTCGACGTCGAGGTAGACGATGTCGAGCGCCTGCATCAGCGGGTAGACGGCCTGAGAGACGGTCACCGTGTCGCCGCTTTTGATCTCCGCCATCGCCCGCTGGGCACGCGAGATGCTCGTCTCCAGTTCCAGCGCGTGCAGGTCGAGGACGTACTCGCGGTCGAACTGGAAGTCGGAGCCGTAGACGAACTCCGTCTGCTCCTCGTCGAGGCCGTACGCGAGGAACTGGGCTTTCATCCGCTCGGCCGTCTCGCGGATCTCCTCGAACGAGCCCTTGTCGTTGAGGTAGGCGTGGACGTCCGCGAGCAGGACCGTCACCTCGAAACCGACCGCCTGCAGGTCCATCAGCTTCGTCGCGGTGAGCATGTGGCCGATGTGGAGCACGCCCGACGGCTCGTAGCCGACGTACGCGCGCTTGCCGTCCGGTTCCGCGGCCAACGCTCGTCCCTCGTCCTCCGTGACCACCTCGGTCGCGTTCCGGGTGATCCGCTCGTAGACGTCCATACCCTATACCGCGGGAGCGGGAAAATATGGCTTCCGCTTACCGCGTTACGATCCGGGCAGGAGGTCGCCGAGCGCCGCGCCGATGCTCATGGGGACGAACGCGACGACGACGTTCGCGACGGCGAGCAGCGGCGTCCCCCAGTCGACGCGCCCCCACGCCGTCAACAGGAGCGTGGCCGTGACCAAGGAGACGCCGAGGACGCCCACCAGTCGTCGCGGAATCAGCCCGAAGAGGGGTTTGTAGACGCGTACGTCCTGAATATCGGCGACGTAGATGATGCCGATGACCATGCCGACGGCGAACAGGAACGTCCCCCCGAGCGCGCCGGGGTGGCCGGTAAGGAAGACGGCGACTTCCCCCGTTCCGCCTTCGACGGCCATCGGGATGCCGAACAGGAGGCTCCCGAGGAGGGCTTCGGCGAGGTCCCCCCGGTCGAAGCCGCGGATGACGCGTCCGAACGGAGTCACCGTCGCGCTGGCTTCCATGGCGACGCGCATCGTCTCCCTGACCTGCTCGCGGGCGGCGTCGGTCGCCACGAGCTCTTCGAGTTCCTGCAGTTCGTCGAAGAGATCACCCATGTCGGCCGGGGGGTCGGTCTCCGTCTCGGCGTCGCTCCGGGCGTCGCCATCGCTCATACCACACGCTCTCGGGCAGGAACCAAAGCCGTGGGGGCGCTAATCCCCGCTCTCGGCCCGGTGTTCGCTGATGATCTGGTCGACCATCTCCGATTTCTGCTCACGGGATCGCTCGTCCGCACGGCGCTCCCAGTCCTCGATGGCGGCCTCCACCTCGCTCTCGCGGGCGACGGCGAGTTCGTCGACTTCCTGGATCGTCACGTCGGCCGCGGGGGCGACGGGCACGCCGGCGTCGAACAGCACCTCGTCGGCGGCGTCGGGGAGGGTGCCGTCCCGGAGGACGACCCGCGGATCGGTCTCGACGAGGCGCTGTGCCGTCGAGCGCCCGGCGCCGCTGGCGTCGCGGAGGTAGAGCACGTCGCCCGCCGCGAGGCCGTACGCCTCGTCCGCGGCGTCGATGGCGTCCCACGTGAACTGCTCGATTACCTTCACGGGGACGAGGTCACGCCCCTCGGCCACGTCGGCGAAGTCCGAATGGTCGAGTTTCCAGAGCGTCTTCAATCGCTCCAGCTTCGACGCCAACTCCTCGGCGCGTTCGCGCTCCTCGTCCCGCTCCCGTTCCAGCCGGTCCGTCTCGCGCTCCAGTCGATTCACCTCGCGGCGCTCGCGCGCCTCGCGCCGCTCCTCGCGGCGGGCCTCGGATAGCTCCTCCTCGTACTCGGCGATGCGCTCGTCTTTCTCCGACAGCGTCGACTCCAGATCGTCGACTTTCGACTCCAGCCGCTCGACCTGGCGTTCGAGACGCTTGATGCGGCGCTCCTCGGGCGAAAGCTCGCGGGGTTCGTGTGTCGACTCCTCTTCCTCGGCCTCGTCGTCGTCGGACAGATCGCGCAGGACGGCCTCGACGGACGTGTCGCCGGAGATGACGCGGTCGATCACCTCGCCGCGGTCGAACTGCGGCGGCACCTTCCGAGAGATGCGCTCGAACTGGTCCTCGTAGGCGTCGAACGCGAACAGGGCGGCCGCCATCGCGTCGCGTTCGTGGTCGTTGTCGTAGGCGTGCTCGCGGGTACGGTGGAGTTTCTCGTCGACCGGAAGGTCGGTGTCGGGTTGCCAGCCCGCGGCGTCGAAGCTCCGCCGGAACTTCTCGACCGTCTCGGGCATGGGCTCCACGTCCGCGGCGACGACGACGGGACGGCCGCGCTCGACCAGCCACTCGATGACGCCCGCCGTGTCCGCGGTCCGGGTGGAGTAGACGTCGAGCACCTCGCCGTTGAGGCCGACGACGGCCGCCGCGGTGGTCGTCCCGGGGTCGATGCCGACGAGCACCCGATCCCGGCGTTTCACCAGCGGCTCGAACTCGATTCCGTCGCGGCGTTCGCGCTCGATTTCGACGCGAGTGTCGCCGGAGCGTGCCTTCGACACCGGGATGTCCTCCGGCGCGGCCTCGACGGTGAAGGTCGCGTTGGCGTAGCCGCCGTACTTTTCCGTCACGTCCTGCTCGTACGCCAGGTTCGCCTCGTCGAGGGTGCGTTCCACCTCGCGGGCGCGGGCCTTGACGTTGCCGTGGATGCGCCGCGTGTAGCGGTCCTGGCTCCAGCCACCCTTGCCGGTCGAGCGACCGCGCGACACCTTCACCGTCGTCGTGTCGGTGAAGGCCGTCACCTCGTGGCCGACGTTGGCGGCGGCGAGGCGGGCAGCGGCCTCGGCTTCCTTCATCGGCTTCTTGCCGTAGGGGACGCCGTGACGGGAGGCGACCCGCGAGAGGGGTTCCGGGCGCTCCGCGCCGGTCACTTGGACGAGGCGAGTGCGGTCGGGGAGCCACCGCAGGAAGCGTACCAGGTCGTCACGGTCGGTCGCGAGTTCGTAGACGTTGTCCGTAGCGAGGAGGGCCGGTTCCTCGCGCTCGATCAGCCGCCGGAGCTTGCGGAACGAAACCACGTCCCGATCGACGTTCTCGCCGTCGTACGCGACGACTGCGTAGGAAGGGGCGTCACCGCGCACGTCGCCGCTCTGTACGTCGACGCCGAACACCAGCGCGTCGAGCGCACTCGTCCGGGCGTTCACACCGACCGTTGGCGCGCACGAAATAAATACTCCACGGCGAGGGGGTCGCCTACTCCGGATACGGTACGTCGACCGTCTGGCCGTCGCTGGCGACGAAACACTCGCCGTCGAAGGCCTCGCGCGCCTCGCGTTCGAGGCGCTCCCACTGTCCGGCGTAGCGGGAGGAGAGGTGGGTCAGCGCGAGGCGCTCGGCGCCGGCGCGGGCGGCCACCTGCCCCGCCTCGCGGGCGGTCGAGTGCCCCGTGTGTCGCGCCCGGTCACGCTCGTCGTCGGCGAACGTCGCGTCGTGAATCAGGAGGTCCGCGTCCCGGGCCACCTCGACCACGGCGTCGACGGGCCGGGTGTCGCCGGTGTAGACCAGCCGCCGGCCGGGCCGGGGGTCGCCCACTACCTGTTCCGGTTCGATCACCCGGCCGTCGTCGAGTTCGACCGGCTCGCCCTCGTGGAGCCGGCCGAATTTCGGGCCGACGGGCACGCCGAGTTCCTCGGCGCGGGCCCGGTCGAAGCGGCCGGGGCGGTCGTCCTCGACCAGAGCAAAGCCCATCGATCGGGTGCGGTGGTCTGTTTCGACGGTCCGCACCTCGAAGTCGTCGGCGGCGTACGCGACGGCGCCGGGGGACACCTCGTGGATGCGAATGGGAAAGCCGGGCTGGTGGCCGCCGGCGTGGACCAAGCTCCGAACGTCGTCGCGCGAGCGCGCCGGGACGTGAATCGCCAGCGCGTCCGACCGGTCGTTGAAATCGAGCGACTGGATCAGGCCGGGGATGCCGAGGATGTGGTCGCCGTGGAGATGCGTGACGAAGATGTGGGAGATGTCGAAGCCGGTGCCGAAGCGCATCATCTGACGCTGGGTGCCCTCGCCGCAGTCGAACAGGAGGCGTTCGCCCTCGCGGTTGACGAGGACGGCGCTCGGCGCCCGCTGGGTCGTCGGAACGGCCCCACTGGTGCCCAGAAACGTCACGCGCAGCGACATACCTCGGAATGCGAGCGGGGGCGATAAACGCGTGTCGGTCGAGTCACGCAGACCTAAACCCTTTAACCGAGACTGGCCCAACGGGTTCGCATGGCCGCAATCGAACTCGACGGCGTGACCAAGCGGTTCGGCGACGTCACGGCCGTCTCGGACCTCGACCTCACGGTCCCCGAGGGCGAGGTGTTCGGCTTTCTCGGTCCGAACGGGGCGGGGAAGTCGACGACGATCAACATGTTGCTCGATTTCGTCCGACCGACCGACGGCGAGATTCGGGTCCTCGGACTGGACGCGGGCCGCGAGAGCGTCGCGGTGCGCCGTCGGACGGGCGTCCTCCCCGAAGGGTACGACGTATACCACCGCCTCACGGGTCGCAAACACGTCGAGTTCGCGATGCGCTCGAAGGAAGTCGACGGCGACCCCGACGCGATACTGGAGCGGGTGGGCATCGCCGACGCCGCCGACCGCAAGGCCGGCGACTACTCCAAGGGGATGCGCCAGCGGCTCACCCTCGGCATGGCGCTGGTGGGCGACCCCGACCTGCTGATCCTCGACGAGCCCTCCTCCGGCCTCGACCCGGGCGGTGCCCGCGAAATGCGCGACATCGTCCGCACGGAGGCCGACCGCGGCGCGACCGTCTTCTTCTCCAGTCACGTCCTCGGACAGGTCGAGGCGGTGTGTGACCGCGTGGGCATCATGCGTGAGGGCGAACTCGTCGCCGAGGACAGCATCAATGGACTCAGGGACGCCGTCGAGGGCGGCGAGACGCTCGTGATTACCGTCGACGCCGCGAGCGAGGACGACCTTGAGGCGGTCCGGGCGCTCGACGGCGTGAGCAACGCCGCCACCGACGGCGGGACGGTGACCGTCACCTGCGACGCCGACACGAAGACGGCGGTCATCGGCGCCCTGGAGGACGCCGGCGTCTCCGTAAAGGACTTCCAGACGGAGGAAACGTCGCTCGAGGACCTGTTTATCGCGTACACCGAAGGCGAGGAGGTGACGGCATGACGTGGACGGCGGTGGCGCGCAAGGACTTCGAGGACGCCATCCGCTCGCGGTGGGTCGCCGGCCTCTCGGCGCTGTTCGTCCTCCTCGTCTCGGCCGCGGCGTATCTGGTCCGGCCGGCGCCGGGACAGACGATCAGTTCCAACCAGATTCTCAACTCGCTGTTCGTCCGCGACGCCCTCGTGACGACGCTCGTTCCCCTGCTCGCGTTGATCGTCGCGTACAACGCCGTCGTCGGCGAGCGGGAGTCCGGGTCGCTGAAGCTCCTGCTCTCGCTTCCGCACTCGCGGGCCGACGTGGTGTTCGGGAAGGTAGCGGGGCGTGCGGGCGCTATCGCCGCCCCCATCGCCGTCGGCTTTCTCCTGCCCGCCGCTATCCTGCTCGTCGTCCCCGCGGTGAACTTCGACGTGCTCTCGTATGTCGGCTACACGCTGTTGACGGCGGTGCTCGGCGTCGTCTTCGTCAGCATCGCCGTCGGCTTCTCGACCGCCGCCTCGTCGAGTCGGCGGGCCGTAGCAGGGGCCATCGGCATCTACTTCCTGTTCGTCCCGCTGTGGGGCGCGGTCCGGTTCCCGCTCCAGTTGTATCTGGGAATGGGCGGCGGGCCGTCGTGGCTCCCGCTGACGGGTCAGCAGGTGTTGCGGATGCTTCGTCTCATCAATCCAACCGGCTCGTTCAAAATCGTCTCCAACGCCTTCCTGCAGGGCTCGCTCTACACGGGCGGGAGCGTGAACATGCAGGTGTCGGCGACGCTCATGTTGCTGGTGTGGATTCTGGTGCCCCCGCTGCTGGGACTGCTGTGGTTCCAGGAAGCTGACCTATAGGTCCGCCTCGTCCTCGATGGCGTCCGTCAGTGCCCGGATGCTCTCGACGGTGTGTTCGCCCATGTGGCCGATGCGGAACGTCCGCTCGCCCAGCGTCGACCCGTAGCCGTTCGAGAACACCATGTCGTACTTCTCCGACACCGCGTCGATAGTCGCGGCCACGTCGATACCCTGCGTGTTCTCGATACAGCTCACCGTCCGTGACTCGTAACCCTCCTCGGGGAAGACGTCGAAGTGGTCGCGCGCCCACTCGCGGGTGTACTCGGCCATCTCGCGGTGGCGCCGGTCACGGGCGTCGTGCCCCTCCGCCAACATGTGTTTCATCTGCTTGCGGTAGGCGAGCATGATGGGGATGGCGGGCGTGGAGTGGGTCTGGCCCTTCCGGTCGTAGTAGTCGAGACAGCGCTGGAAGCCGCCGTACCACGACGCGGACTCCGTGTCGACCTCGCGGTCGTAGGCGTCGTCGCTGACGACGCAGACGGCGAGGCCGGGGGGCATGGCGAAGGCCTTCTGGGTCGACGCGAAGATCACGTCGATATCGTGTTCGTCGATGTCGACGTAGTCGCCGCCGAGCGACGACACCGCGTCGACGACGAAGTAGGTGTCCGGATACTCGGCGACTACGTCGCCGATTTCCTCGATGGGGTTGCGGACGCCGGTCGAACTCTCGTTCATGACGCAGGTGACCACGTCGTACCCCTCGTCGCTCGCCTCCAGGGCCTCGCGAACGTCCGCGGGTTTGATCGCCTGCCCCCACTCGTACTCCAGCCGATCCACGTCCTTACCGAGGCGCTCGGCGACGTTGGCGTGGCGTTCGCTGAAACTCCCGCAAGTCGGAACGAGCATCCGGTCGTCGACGAGGTTGAGCGTCGACGCCTCCCAGAACTCCGTACCGGAGGCGGTGAGGATGATCACGTCGTTGTCGGTGCCGAGAAACTCCTTCGTATCCTCCACGATGGTCGTATAGAGATCCGTCATCCGATCCATCCGATGCCCGAACATCGGCTGGCACATCGCGTCGATCACGTCCTCGCGCACCTCGGTCGGGCCGGGAATGTAGAGGGTCTTGTCGGGGTAGTCGTCCGTGTACTCGCGTTGTTTCGTCATGGAACCACCTGGCTACGAGCTAGCGGGTGGCGAGACGGCATGGTCCTTTTGATGCCGGACCGTCAGAACGCCTTCTTGGCCTTCAGAAAGGCCTGGAAGTCCTCGTTGAACGCCTTCTTGGCCTTCAGAAACAGTTCGACCACCGGCGTCGTGAAGTCCGGCGGCCCGGCGTCGACGGCGGGGCCGTCCCCGCCGGGGTCGAGACACGCGGTCCCGCAGTCCTCCTGTGCGGCCACGGAGCCGGCGAACCCGCCGAGCACGAACGTGGCCACGAGCGCCGCCGCCACCGCCATCCGAACGGTACGTGATACCATATCAGACATCGGTACGGAGAGCCATTATATAATATTTCGTATGTTTCTAAACCAGTCGTCAGCCGGTGCTTTGTGAACCGACCGGTCATTCGACGATACTGTGGGGACGGCTGATCGCCGTACCCGCCCGTGATCCCGTAACTACTGGTTATAAGTTATTCGAGGAATATGCACCGTACACATGACCGACGGCTTTCACACCCGCAGCCTCCACGCCGGGCAGGAGCCGGATCCGGCGACGGGTGCCCGGGCGCCGCCCATCTACCAGACCACCTCGTACGTCTTCGACGACGCCGACGACGCCGCCGAACGGTTCCGCCTCGACGTCGAGGACGACATCTACTCGCGCTTTTCGAACCCGACCACCCGCATCCTCGAACGCCGGCTGTCGTCGCTGTCAGCGGGGACGGACGCCGTCGCCACCGCGAGCGGTATGGCGGCCCTCGACGCGACCACGAGCATCCTCGCCGAGGCCGGCGACAACGTCGTCGCCTCGGCGGATATGTACGGCGGGACGAGCACCTACTTCTCGAAGATGGCGTCGCGGCGAGGCATCGACTTTCGCACCGTCGACACGCTCGACTACGACGCCTACGCCGACGCCATCGACGACGACACGGCGTTCGTCCACGTCGAGACGCTCGCCAACCCGTCGCTGGTGACGCCCGACTTCGAGCGACTGGCGGCCGTCGCCCACGAGCACGCGGTGCCGCTGTTCGTCGACAACACCTTCGCCACGCCCTACCTCTGTCGCCCCCTCGAACACGGCGCGGACGCGGTGTGGGAGTCGACGACCAAGTGGATCCACGGCTCGGGCACCACGCTGGGCGGAGTGCTCGTCGACGGCGGCACCTTCCCGTGGGACCACCCGGACGCCGACTACCCGGAACTCGCCGGCGAGAACCCCGCGTACGGCGTCGATTTCGGCGACCGCTTCGGCGACCGGGCGCTCGCGGCCGCCGTCCGCTACCGCTCGCTCCGGAGCCTCGGGAGCGCACAATCCCCGTTCGACGCCTGGGTCACCCTGCAGGGACTGGAGACCCTGCCCCTCCGGATGGACCGCCACTGCGAGAACGCGACGGCCGTCGCGGAGTTCCTGGTCGATCACCCGGCCGTCGAGTGGGTGACCTATCCCGGCCTCGACTCCCACGAGACCCACGACGAGGCGACGCGCTATCTCGACGGCTACGGCGGCATGGTCACCTTCGGGCTCGCCGAGGGATACGAGGCGGCCAAGCGCCTGTGTGAGACGGTCGAACTCGCCTCCTTCCTCGCCAACATCGGCGACGCGAAGACGCTGCTCATCCACCCCGCCTCCACCACGCACTCGCAGTTGAGCGAGGCCGAACAGCGCGCGGCGGGTGTCACGCCCGACATGGTTCGACTCTCCGTGGGACTGGAGGACGCCGACGATATCCGCGCCGACCTCGACGGGGGGTTGCCATGACGTCCGTCGAGAGCGGCACCCGGAGCCTCGGCGAGTTCACCTTCGAGTGCGGGGAGTCCATCGACGACCTGGAGGTGGCTTACGAGACGTACGGCGACTTCGAGTCGGAGGGCGATGGCAGCAACGCCGTCCTGGTCTGTCACGCGCTCACGGGGAGTCAGAACGTCGCCAGCGGCGGTGTCGCGGGCACGTCCGGCCAAGCGCGGGCGTGGTGGAACGACATCGTCGGCCCAGGGAAAGCCATCGACACCACCGAGTACTACGTCGTCTGTGTGAACGTTCCCGGCTCCTGTTACGGATCGTCGGGGCCGCCGGCGACGAACCCGGAGACGGGGGAGCCGTGGGGGACCGACTTCCCGCCCGTCACGATCGGCGACTGGACGCGGGCACAGCGCCGCCTGCTCGACGAACTCGGCGTCGGTCGACTGCACGCCGTCGTCGGCGGGAGCGCCGGCGGCATGAACGTCCTCGACTGGGCGGTGCAGTATCCGGACGACGTGGCCCGGATCGTCCCCGTCGCGGCCGCGGCGCGCCTCGACCCCCAGTGTCTCGCCCTCGACGCCATCGCCCGGCGTGCCATCACCACCGACGACGACTGGCAGGGCGGCGACTACTACGGCTCCGAACCCCCGACCGACGGCCTCGCACTCGCCCGACAGATCGGCCACGTCATGTACCTCTCGAAGACCTCGATGGCGGAGCGGTTCGGCCGCCGGGCGGCCGGCCGCGACGCCGTGCGCTCCTTTCCCGCCGACCGCGCCGCCGGCTACTTCCCCTATCGCGAGGTGGAGTCGTACCTCGACTATCAGGCCGAGAAGTTCGTCGAGCGGTTCGACCCCAACGCCTACCTCTATCTCACCCGCGCGATGGACGACTACGACCTCAGCGAGGGGTACGAGGGGGACGCGGACGCCCTCGCGGCGTACGAGGGCGAGACGCTGCTCATGTCGTTTACCGGCGACTGGCATTTCACGGTCGAACAGTCGGAGTCGCTGGCCGAGGCCTGTCGGGAGGCGAGCGTCCCCGTCGCCCACCACGTCGTCGAGTCCGACCACGGCCACGACGCGTTCCTCGTCGAACCCGAGAAGGTGGGGCCGCCGCTCCGGGACTTTCTCGCCGACGGCGTCGCCGGGCGGGCGGTCCACGACACCGCCGAGGAGGACGACGGGGAGGAAGAGGCGGACTTCGCGCCCGTCCACAACTCGCTGTTCGGTGGGTAGGGCGACTGTTCGGGCGCCACACCGGGTCTAAAAACGGATCGCCACCGAACGGCGGCGCTTGGCAGTCTCCAATATTCGTTAATTAATAATACAGGAAACAGATGTAGAATTAACGTGATATGAGACCTGTTCTCACAGGACAATACCACAATAATTAATGCAGGTGAGTCGTTCCAGTTTCGATTGGAATGTCCGACCGTAGTGTTCGGCGGCGGCGGTTCGTCAAGGCAGCAGGTACCGCAGGTATCGTTGGCCTCGCCGGTTGTTCCGGCGGTGGCGGTGGCGGTGGCGGCGACGGTGGCGACGGCAGCAGTGGCGGCGACGGCGGCGACGGCGGCGACGGCGGCAGCGGCGGCGGCGGCGACGGCAGCAGTGGCGGCGACTCGATCCTCGTCGGTACCCTCGCCCCGTTCAGTCAGGGTCTCGGCTGGGTCGGTCCGAACGCCGCCCGCGGCCGCGACATCGCTCTCGCCGATATCAACGAGGCCGGCGTCCTCGGTAGCGAGATCGAGATCAACGAACAGGACACGGAGACGACCCCACAGGCGGCCGTCTCGGGGTTCACCACGCTGGACGAGGCCGGCGTCGTAGCGATGCTCGGCCCGTCGAGTACCGTGATGCCGAACCTGTTCCAGCCGATCAAGGACGCGAGCCTCCCGACGCTTTCCGTCTCCGCGGGGACGACCCAGATGGACGACGTCGGCGGTCCCGACGAGTACCTGTGGCGGACGGTGCCGAGCGACGCCATCGCCGGGCGCGCTCAGGGACAGTACGCCCTCGACAACGACTTCACCCAGATGGCGGTCACGTACAAGGACGACAAGGGCTCCCAGAGCTTCTCCACGGCGGTGGCCAACTACTTTACCAGCCAAGGGGGCGAGCAGGTCGCGGACGTGGCCCTCGGCATCAACTCCGACTCCTACCGGAGTGAGATCCAGGAAATCGCCGATTCCGGTGCCGACGTCATCTCCATGACCGCCGGGACGGAGGTGTCGGCGCTGTTCATGCGTAACTATCTCGAGGCGGGGCTCGACATCCCCATCTTCATCGGCAACGACGTCGTGACGGGCGACTTTATCGAGCGGATCGGCGCCGACGCGATGGCCGAGGCACCGATCTTCGGTCAGGCACCCGCCCCCGGCCCGGCGTACGACCAGTTCCAGCAGTCCCACCAAGACATGCACGGTCAGGCACCCGGCACCTTCAGCGCCGCCGGCTACGACGCGATGAACCTCATCGCGCTGGCCGCCCAGCGGGCCGGCGAGGCCTCGCGCCAGGCCATCACGGACAACATCAACCCGGTGGCCCGATCCGGGGGCACCGAGGTGTCCACGTTCTCGGAGGGGAAAGCGGAACTCGAAGCTGGTAACGAGATCAACTATCAGGGAGCGTCGAACCCGCAGAACTTCGACGACGACGGCGACCCCGTCGGGCCGTTCTCCGTCCTCGAGGTCGCGGACGGCGAGTGGACCGAAGTGACGACGTTCTCGGCCGAAGAACTGACCGCCTGACGACCGTCTGCGACGCTCGCAGACGACACATCAATTCCAATATTCAACACATGCACCACACCGAACTATGGCACTCGTAGACCTCCTGCTAGTCGTTGGAATCATCGCCGGCGTCTACTCGCTGCTGGCGATTGGTATGAATATGCACTGGGGCGACACCGGCCTGTTGAACTTCGCGCACGCGGCTTTCTTCGCGGTCGGTGCGTACACGTCCGCAATACTCACGACGCCACCGGCGACGGGCGACCTGGCGACGCGGGTCGTCGGGTTCGACTTCCCCATCCTCGTCGGACTGCTCGCGGGGACCGCCCTCGCCGGACTCGTCGGCGTGTTGATAGCCATCACCAGCGTCCGCCTCGAAGGCGACTACCTGGCGATGGTGACGCTGAGTTCGGCGGAACTCATCCGGCTGATGATACACAACGAAGCGTGGCTGACGACGGGCGCTCAAACGCTGAAGAACATCCCCCGACCGCTCAGCGGGATGGTGTCGTCCGGCGGGACGATTCCGGTCAGTTACGACGTCTTCTATTTCGTCCTCGTGTGGGCCATCGTCGGCGTCTGCTACCTGCTGTTCACGCGCCTGTCGCATAGCCCGTTCGGCCGAGTGCTCCACGCCATCCGCGAGAACGACGACGTCCCGCTCGCGCTCGGCAAGAACGTCACCACGTTCAAATTGAAATCGTTCGGCATCGGGGCCGCAGTCGCGGGGCTCGCAGGCGGGCTGTGGGCCCACTACGTCTACGCCATCTCGTCGATCATGTTCCTCCCCAGCATCACCTTCCTGATCTGGGCGGCGGTCATCATCGGCGGCGCCGGGAGCTACGCCGGCGCGGTTCTGGGCGCCAGCGTCATCGTCTTCCTCCGGCAGATCACGCGGTTCATTCCCGGTGACGTTCCCTTCGGCGACCAGCTCGCGTACATCCGCTTGATGCTCGTGGGCGCGGTGTTGATCCTCGTTCTCTACTACCGGCCGGAGGGACTACTCGGCGACGCCGAACGACTGCAAGCCGGAACTTCGGAGTGATCATCGATGGTACTTGACCCACAACTCATCTGGAACGGACTGGTCGTCGGAAGCATCATCGCCGTCTCGGCGCTGGGACTGACGCTCATCTTCGGCATTCTCAACTTCATCAACATCGCGTACGGCGACTACATGGCCGCCGGGGCGTACGTCGCCTGGGCGGTCAACGCGCAGGTAGGGCTGCCGCTCGGGGTCGCCATCGTCGCCGGCATCCTCACTATGTCGGTCGGCGCAGTCGTCCTCGACAAACTCGTGTTCCAGCATTTCCGCTCCCGGAGCCCGATCACGCTCCTCATCGTCTCCATCGGACTGGCCTTCATCATTCGGAACTTCATCCGTGCCATCTGGGGTCCGAGCGGCCACTTCTACGACCTGCCGATGGAAGCCAACCCGTCGTTCCTGGGCGTCAGATTCAGCGTCGAGCAGGTGGCGATCATGGTCACCAGCATCGTCCTCTTGCTCGGCGTGTACGCCCTGCTCCGGCGCACGCGCATCGGCATCGCGATGCGTGCGGCGTCGGACGACCGGATGCTCAGCCGGATTCGCGGCGTCGACACCGAGAAGCTCGTGCTCTACGTCTGGTTGATCGGCGGGGCCATCGCCGGCCTGGGCGGCATCATGCTCGGGCTCGACGCCCAGCTACGGCCGAACATGGGCTTTACCGCGCTGATTCCGATCTTCGCGGCGGTCATCCTGGGCGGCATCGGTGATCCGAAAGGCGCCGTCGCCGGCGGCTACACCATCGGCGTCATCCAGGAAGCGAGCGTCGCCATCATCCCGTCGGAGTACAAGTTCGGCGTTGGACTGCTGGCGCTGATCGTCGGCTTGCTCACGCGTCCGGACGGCCTGTTCGGGGAGGCGACGCGATGACGCTCCTCGAAGCCCGCGGCCTGCGGAAGACGTTCGGCGGCATCGTCGCCGTCGAGGAGGCCACCTTCGAGGTGGATCGAAACGAAATCGTCGGCGTCATCGGCCCGAACGGTGCCGGGAAGTCGACGACGTTCAAACTGCTGACCGGGTTCCACCGGCCCGACGAGGGCACCGTCGAGTTCGACGGCGAGGACGTGACCGATCTGACCCCCGACGAGCGCGCCCAACGGGGGATGGTCCGGACCTTCCAGATCGCACAGGAACTCACGGGGATGCAGGTGATGGAGAACATGCTCCTCGCCACGCAGAACCACCCCGGCGAGAAGGTCCTCGCCGCGGCGGCGAACACCGGGAGCGTCCGTGGCTCCGAGGCCGAGGCGCGCGACCGGGCGGAGGAGCTACTGAAGTTCCTCGAACTCTGGGACCTGCGCGAGGAGTACGCCGGCAACCTCTCCGGCGGCCAGCGCAAGCTACTGGAGTTGGGTCGGGCACTGATGGCGGAGCCGGACCTCCTCCTGCTCGACGAACCGATGGCCGGCGTCAACCCCGACCTGACCGACCGTCTCCTCGAACGCATCATGGAGTTGCGCGACGAACGCGACATGACGTTTCTCGTCGTGGAACACGACATCGAAGCGATCATGCGAATCTCCGATACCGTCATCGGCATGCACGACGGCAAGGTACTGTCGAAAGGGACGCCCGAGGAAGTGCAGTCCGACGAGCGGATGCTCGAAGCGTACCTCGGGGGGGATGTCTAATGCTCCTCGAACTAGAGGACGTCGTCAGCGGGTACGGGGACGCGATCATCGTCCACGGCGTGGACATGGAGATGGACGACGAGGAGATGGTCACGATCATCGGTCCGAACGGCGCCGGCAAGTCGACGCTCCTGAAGACCGTCGTCGGTGTCGTCGAGGCCCGCGAGGGGACGATCAGCTTCCAGGGCACCGACATCGCGGGGAAACCCCCGGAGGACGTCGTCGAGTACGGCATCTGTTACGTCCGGCAGAACGACAACATCTTCCCCAACCTCTCGGTGATGGAGAACCTGAAGATGGGGGCGTGGCCGGCCGAGGGTGAGGACTGGTTCGACTTCGACGAACGCCTCCAAGAGGTGTACGACCAGTTCCCCATCCTCGAGGAGCGCGCTGGTCAGCGGGCCGGCGCCCTCAGTGGCGGTCAACAGCAGATGGTCGCGATGGGGACGGCGATGATACTCGATCCGGACCTGCTCGTCCTCGACGAGCCGTCGGCGGGGCTGGCCCCGCAACTCGTCGAGGAGGTGTTCGAGAAAATCGTCGACATCAACGACGCCGGAACGCCCGTCCTGATGGTCGAGCAAAACGCCAGGGCGGCGCTCGAACGATCTGACCGCGGCGTCGTCCTCGACATGGGTGAGAACCGGTTCGAGGGCACCGGCGCGGAACTCCTCGACAGCGACGAAGTCGCCGAACTCTACCTCGGTACCGACTGAGCTACAGTAGCGTTTGGAACTGTTTGCACAGCCGATCGCACGCCGTCGTGCGATCGGCGGTGTGATGACTTACAAAGGCTACTGTACGGAGCGGCCCGCGTCCCGGCGTCGCAGACACCGGCAGGACCTGCACCTGCCCGGCGGTTTTACCCCGTCGGGGGCGAACTACGGCGCATGGCAGACGACGATCAGCCAGGATTCCACACGCGAAGCCTGCACGCCGGCCAGGAGCCCGACCCCTCGACGGGTGCCCGCGCACCGCCAATCTACCAGACCACCTCGTACGTCTTCGACGACGCCGACGACGCGGCCGGGCAGTTCGCCCTCGAGAAGGAGGGGCACATCTACTCGCGGCTGATGAACCCCACGGTCGGCACCCTGCAGGAACGCCTCGCCTCCCTGGAGGGCGGCGTCGGCGCCGCCGCCACCGCCTCGGGGATGGCCGCCCTCGACCTCGCCACCTTCCTGCTGGCGGAGGCCGGCGACAACATCGTCAGTTCGTCGGCGCTCTACGGCGGCACGTACACGTACTTCACCCACTCCGTCGAGCGCCGGGGCATCACGACGAAGTTCGTCGACACGCTCGACTACGACGCCTACGCCGAGGCCATCGACGACGACACCGCGTACGTCCATCTCGAAACCATCGGTAATCCCGCCTTAGTGACCCCCGACATCGAGCGCATCGCGGACATCGCGCACGACCACGGCGTCCCGCTGTTCGTCGACAACACCTTCGCCACGCCCTACCTCTGTCGCCCCCTCGAACACGGCGCTGACCTCGTGTGGGACTCGACGACCAAGTGGCTCCACGGGTCGGGATCGACCGTCGGCGGCGCCCTGATAGACGGCGGCACCTTCGACTGGGGCGCACACGCCGAGGACTACCCCGAAATCGGGCAGTCGAACCCCGCCTACCACGGCGTCAACTTCCACGAGACGTTCGCCCCCGCGGGCTTCACCTACGCGGCCATCGCCCGCGGCCTGCGCGACCTGGGCAACACCCAGTCGCCCTTCGACGCCTGGGTCACGCTCCAGAAACTGGAGTCGTTCCCGATGCGGATGGAGCGCCACTGCGAGAACGCGATGGCCGTCGCGGAGTTCCTCGACGACCACCCCGAGGTCGCGTGGGTCAACTACCCCGGTCTGGAGTCCCACGAGACCCACGAAGAAGCGAGCGAGTATCTCGACGGCGGCTACGGCGGCATGATCACCTTCGGGCTCAGCGCGGGCTACGAGGCCGCGAAGGGCACGGTGAACAACGTCGAACTCGCCTCCCTGCTCGCCAACGTCGGCGACGCGAAGACGCTGGTCATCCACCCCGCCTCGACGACCCACCAGCAGTTGACCGAGGAAGAACAGGAGGCGGCGGGCGTCACGCCCGACATGATCCGGCTCTCCGTGGGGCTCGAGGACATCGAGGACATCGTCGCGGATCTGGAGCGGGCCATCGACGCGGCGACGTGAGGGGCGCCCCAGAACGTATGTGAGCGGCAGGGGAACGTCGTCCGTGTCCCGAACTCGACGCGCCCTCCTGCGGAGTCTCGCCGGCGCCGGCGCGACGGTCGGTGCCGGCTACGGCGCCTCGTTCGCGGCGTCCAGACGCGGACGGATCGTCGTCCGTCACGTCTCCGGTCGACTCGTCGACGACGCCCGTATCGTCGACATGTATCATCAAGAACTGAACCGCGACGGAACGACCGACCGTGCCGTCCACCCGGACTACCGCGACCGGATCGACGGGACGACCATCCCGACCGACCTCGGGAGGACCCTGCAGGACCGGTTCGCGTCCGTCCGGTACTACCTCGGTCACGACTGTGCTGGCTGTTCCACGCCGGCGGTGAGCCGGCGCGAGTTCAACGCCGCCCGCCTCGGCGACCGGGGTCGCCTGCTGTACCACGGCGACGAGGCAACGGTGGTTCCCACGCCGGCGGACGGCTAACCGCGCGCGGACGACCCCCTCGCGTCGAACGCCTCGTCCGGTCGGCCGGCCGGTGAGAACGGTCCCGACCTCGCGGAGACGGCAGGGGAGACGCCTACAGTAGCCCGCGCTCCTCGAAGACGCGGCCCAGCCGATCCATCGACGCCACGACTACGTCGCAGGCGGGGCGCACCGCCGGCTTGGGGAGGAAGCCGACCGAGAGCCCAGCGACTTCGAGCATCGGGAGGTCGTTAGCGCCGTCCCCGACGGCGACGGTCCGTGAGAGGGGGAGGTCGTGATCGGCGGCGAGGGATTCGAGCGCCTCGTCTTTCGTCCCCTCGATCAGCGGTCCCTCGACCGCGCCGGTGAGGTGGCCGCCGCTCGCGGGGAGGCGGTTGGCGACGACGGTGTCGACGGTCACGTTCTCGCGTTCGAGGGCGCGGGAAACGCCGCGCTCGAACCCGCCGGTCAGAATCGCCGTGTGGTGACCGGCGTCGTTCAGGCGGGCGAGGAGGTCGGCGGCGCCGTCGCGGAGGCGTACCTCCCCGAAGGCGTCTTCCGCGTCGTCGAGGGCGAGTCCGTCGAGAAGCGACGCACGCTCGCGCAGGCTGTCGGCGTAGCTGATCTCGTCGTTCATCGCCCGCTCGGTCACCTCGGCCATCCGGTCGGCGACGCCACACTGCTCGCCGAGGAGGACCGTCATCTCGGAGTCCGAAAGCGTGCCGTCGAAGTCGAACGCGACGAGTCGCATACGCGTCCGTCGCCGGCCGGGAAGTTGAATGTCCCGAAGGGGACGGACGCCGGTACGCCCGGCCGTGGAGACGCGTTTGGAAACCCTTAACAGCCGTCCTCGGATCGAATCGAGTATGAAGGTACTCGTCACGGACCCGATCGCAGACGCGGGGCTCGACCGCCTCCGGGAGGCGGGCCACGAGGTGGAGACGGCCTACGACGTCGAGGGAGCGGCCCTCCTCGACGCCGTGTCCGACGCCAACGCGCTCGTGGTGCGGTCGGGGACGGACGTGACCGAGGCAGTGTTCGAGGCGGCGCCGAACCTCGTCATCGTCGGGCGCGCGGGCATCGGCGTCGACAACATCGACATCGACGCCGCGACGGATCACGGCGTCATCGTCGCCAACGCCCCGGAGGGGAACGTCCGGGCCGCCGCGGAACACACCGTGGCGATGGCGTTTGCCACCGCCCGCTCCATCCCGCAGGCACACGTCCGCCTCCGGGCCGGCGAGTGGGCCAAGAGCGACTACCTCGGGACGGAGGTCAACGGCAAGACGCTCGGCGTCGTCGGCCTCGGCCGCGTCGGGCAGGAGGTGGCGAAACGACTCGGCTCGCTCGGGATGGATCTCGTCGCGTTCGACCCCTACATCAGCGAGGAACGAGCCGACCAACTCGGCGCCGAACTCGTCGGGTTCGAGACGTGTCTCGAACGCGCGGACTTCCTGACGGTCCACACGCCGCTCACGCCCGAGACGGAGGGGATGATCGCCGAGGACGAACTCGCGCTGATGGAGGGCGGCTACCTCGTCAACTGCGCGCGTGGCGGCGTCGTCGACGAGTCGGCGCTCGCGGCCGCCGTCGAGGACGGCACGCTCGACGGCGCCGCAGTCGACGTGTTCGCGGACGAACCCGTCGCGCCGGACAACCCCCTGCTGGCCGTCGAGGACGTGGTCGTCACGCCACACCTCGGCGCCTCGACGGAGGCCGCCCAGGAACACGTCGCGACGAGCATCGCGGACCAGATCGTCGCCGCGTTCGAGAACGAACCCGTCGCGAACGCGCTGAACGCCCCCTCGATCGACGAGAGCGCGTTCCCGCGCGTCCAGCCCTACATCGACCTCGCGGAGACGGCGGGGAAGATCGCCGCCCAGATGTTCGACGGTCGCATCTCCGAGGTGCGCGTGCGCTACGAGGGCGACATCGCCGACGAGGACGTGGAGTTCGTCACCGCGAGCGCACTCAAAGGCGTCTTCGAACCCCTGGAGTGGCAGGTTAACGCCGTCAACGCGCCGAAAATCGCCGAGGAGCGCGGTATCGAGGTGACCGAGGAGAAGACCCGACAGAGCGAGGACTTCCAGAGCCTCGTCACCGTCACCGTCGGCGACGGCGAGGACGAAATCGGCGCTTCGGGCTCGCTGTTCACCGGCGACGACCCGCGGATCGTCCGCCTCGACGGCTACCGCGTCGACGCCGTCCCGGCCGGCCAGATGCTCGTCGTCCGCAACTACGACCGTCCCGGCGTCCTCGGCCTGATCGGGACCGTCCTCGGCAACAACGACGTGAACATCGCGGGGATGTTCAACGGCCGCGAGACGCTTGGGGGCGAGGCGATGACGGTGTACAACCTCGACGAACCGGTGCCGGACGGAATCGTCGAGGAGATTGCCGCCGACGAGCGGATCATCGACGTGAAAGAGATCACGCTCGGCAACGGCGAAGAGGACTAAAGACCCAGAAAGCGGGCGACGCGGCCGAAGGCGTCGCTCGATCCGTCGTCGGCGTCGGGCGGCGCGTCATCGCCCGTCCCGTCGCGGTCGGCACGCTCCCGTTCTAGCAGGCGTTCGTACCGCTCGACGATCCGCTCGTTCTCGCGACGCTGTGTTTCGACCGCGGCGCGGAGGGCTTCGTTCTCGCGTTCCAGTTCGGCGATACGCGTCTCCGGGTCGGCGTCGTCGTCTCGGCGAGTCGCGGCGGCGCGCGGCGACCCGTCGCGACCGCTACTCACCGTTCCGGTCGGAAGGCCGCTCGGTGGCATGCGTGTGAGTCACAGCCACGCGGACAAAAAGCCTCGTCAGACGGGCGTCACACGCCGCGCCGGGCGGGAGGGAGCGCCTACTCCGCGATATGCTCTAAGATCGCGTCGGTGTCGTTCGGGACGGGTTCGGGGTCGTTGCCCGCCTCGAAGGCGGCGTCGGGGTCTTTCAGCAGGTGGCCGGTCGTGAGACAGACGACCTGTTCGTCGGCCCCGACGATGCCCCGTTCCCGGAGTTTGCGGAGGCCGGCGACGGAGGTGGCGGAGGCGGGTTCGACGCCGACGCCCTC
>Ga0209946_1000135_pt1 | contig 28822 bp, 36 predicted proteins | sample SalPon2_A_H2O_MG_FD_185704 | JGI IMG/M metagenome (GOLD analysis project Ga0209946, IMG submission 185704) | Salt pond water microbial communities from South San Francisco under conditions of wetland restoration - Salt Pond MetaG R2_A_H2O_MG... | ecosystem: Environmental > Aquatic > Non-marine... | reverse complement strand
GTCTCTACGTGCTCATCGTCGCCGAGATGAGCTTCGACCACTACACCGACCCACTCGGTGGCAACGAGTGGCCGACTGATCGCTGTCGACTCGTCACCGATTCCTTAGACAAGTTCACCGAGGTCGCCCGCGACGTCGCGCTCACCCGAGACGGCGCGATCGTCGTCACCGCAGACGGGACGATCCAACAACAGATGGTGCGTGTTCGGAATCCGTCACGGCCGAGCGCGACCGAGAACACCAACGTCACGCCGACCGAGTGGATGGGGACGAAACACCTGAGCGCGCTCGAGACCTCACTCCGTGAGGAGGTCATCTGGGCGATCACGCTCAGCGAAGAGGACGGGCGGGTCACCACGTTCTTCGACGGGGAGTATCAGGATTACCCCCGCAGCGAGATCGGCGGCCGGTGGCGACCGAGCTGACGCCGGTGAGTGCTGGCGGTCGAGCCGACACCGGCACAGTGGCGGATCGCGTCTCAGCGCGCGAGACAGGTCGGGCCCACTTAGGTCGTGATAGCCCGTGCGGACGGACGACAGATAATGTGCGGAACGCGTGTGCGGACGTCGATCACGAGGCGACGGGTACTCACGGCTAGTGGAGTTGCGGCCGCGGTCTCGCTCACGGGCTGTGCGGGGGTCATCGACGCGGTCGGCGATCAGATCTTCGAGGACGTGAACGTGCTCAACCAGCTATCGCGGACGGTTTCCGGGTCGATACGCGTCGTGGATCCGGGAGGCGAGACGATCCTGGACGGCACCTTCGAGGTGCCCTCGACCGAGGCCGACGGAGCGTCCAACCTCGTGGCGTACAGCGACGTCTGGACGGACCCGGGGGCGTACCGGGTTCGCGTCGATCTCGCCGACATCGCGCTCGAAGGCGTCTCACAGGCGACTCGAGCGGTGGCCATCGACGACCCTACGGCCGAGATGGTCGCCGTCTCGATCGGCGCGCGGGACGGCACCGAGCCGATCGCGATGTCCGTCGGCGAGTCGTTCTCCGACCTCGGTCCACAGAACACGACCGCGTGATCCGTCTCGATGTGTACGGCTCCTCCGTCTCAGATCGACACTGGCATTCGACCGGCGACGATCACCACCCACCGTGATCCCCTCTACACTCCCCGGTAACGCTCTCACGACGCTCCTCCAGTACGCCGCCGGCGTCGGTATCGTGGCGCTCGGGTGTCTCCCGCTGCTCGAGATCGACCCCGTTCGGACCCGACTCGAACGGTGGCCGACGGACCGGCTGGCCGTGAACTACCTCTCGCTGGCCGTGGCAGTCGCCGCCGGCCAGTGGGCCGTAGTCCTCCTCGGGTGGCAGGTGCTGCAGATCGGATCGACGCAGGCCGACCCACAGTTCCGCGCGGGACGGCTCTTTGCCCTCCTCGTCGGGTACCCGATAGCGGTCGCCTGCGCCGGTATCGTCTGGGACCGGTCGTCTGCAACCGAGCAGCGGCTTACCCCCCGATCGATCGTCGGACTCGGCGTCACGGTCGTGTTCTACGTCGTCACTGCGCTCGGAGCGGCACTCGTCGTGACCGTCGTCGCGCTGTTCACCGCGCTCCCGACGTGAGTGAACCGGGTGTGGCGGGTGGTGTATCCCAGTTGATACCGAGCACGCTCCAGAGGCGCGTCACGCGACGACCATCGACCGACGCACGTCTCTACGTCACCCCACGTCGGTCGATCCGCCCTCGAAGGTCGTTGGATCGAGTGGCGTCGCCTGCTCCCAATAGTGTGAGACGGTCTCGTCGGCCCAGTCGCGAACGGTCGGGTCGTCGGTGTGGATCGCCGCGCGGAGTATCCCGTCTTCGTCGCGGACGAACAGGTACACCGTACTGTCGACGACGGTGACAGAGAGCGGTACCTCTGTGCGCGCGACGCGGATCACTGCGTCGTCGTGGTCGGCGAGCGCTCGCACCCGTGTCCACAGCGCATCGTCGGCCGCGAGGGCCTCGAGGGTGCTCGAAGAGAGTACCGCCTCAAACGTTTGCTGACCCGCGGTGACGCAGCGATGAGCCGTCGTGAGACTCTGCTCGTTGAGCGTGTGTGAGACCGCGCGCACCGTCGTTGCGCGCTCCATGCCGTCGAGGACGCGCTGAAGCGGTGCGCTCGGCCGCGTCCGAGTCGGCACCGTCACCGTCGCGTCGGCGAGGTCGCGAAGGTCGAAGCCGAACGCGTCCGTGGGGAGGTACGCGATCACGTCGCGGAGTTTCCCCTCCGTCTCCAACACGGCGACGAGCTCGTCGATCCCGTCTGCTACCAGCGCTCCGGTGGCGGTTGCGACGTGTGTGTCGCCCTCCTGTGTGACCCACGACCGCTCCGAAAAGTCCTCGAGGATGCGACCGAGCGTCGCCTGTGACGCCTCGGTCGTCGCCGCCAGCTCTCCCCGAGTGTGTGGTCGGGTCGCCAACAGCTGTAGTACCTCGACGCGGTTCGTCGAACGCGCGAGAAACTCGATCTCTTCGAGCGGTGCGTCCATACGTGAGGGAGTCGTCTCATCGATAAACCGCCTTCGCTCCCTGCGTGTGTTTCACCCGGTGAAAGCGTATCGAGGTGAGCGATCGTTTCTCTAAACGGAATATTTTCTGAATTTCCTTATACGTCCAGGCGACCGTCGTTGCAGTGTGGCCGATATCCCGCTTCCAGTCGCTCGTTCGCGTGGTCCCGATATCGAGGTGTTTCGGTAGCGTGTTCGCTCGACGGTCGGCAGTGTTGTTCGTCGTCTCGGCGGTGTTGTTCGGTGGGACGTTCGTCGCGGCGAAGACCGGTCTCGCACACCTACCGCCGTTGTTCTTCGTCGCCGTTCGGTTCGACATCGGGGCGATCGTTCTCGCTGCGTTCGCGGCGACGCACCGCTCGTGGGCAGATCTTCGCCCACGGACGCTCGGCGACGTCGCCGGCATCCTGGCGACGGGGGTGTTGGTGATCGGGCTGACGAACGCGTTACTGTTCGTCGGACAACAGTACGTGACGAGCGGCGTCGCAGCGGTCGTCTTCAGCCTCAACCCGATCTTGACGCCAGTGTTTGCGGGCCTCCTCCTCACGACCAGTCGACTGTCTGGCCGCGGCGTCGTCGGGATGGGACTCGGATTACTCGGCGTCGGCCTCGTGGCCAACCCGTCGCCGTCGGCGCTGCTCGGCGGTGGACGCGGCGTCCCACTGCTTTTTGCGGCCGCGGTGACGAGCGCCTTCGGCGCGGTGGTGATTCGCCGTGCCGACACGACGCTGTCGAGTACCGCCTGTACCGTCTGGGGGGTTCCACTCGCTGCCGTCCTCGCACACACCCTCAGCGTCGCCGCCGGCGAGTCTGTGACCGGCCTCACGGTGCCGCCCGTCGCCGTCGCCGCGTTGTTGTACGTCGGCGTCTGTTCGGGTGCCATCGCGTACCTCGCGTACTTCGCGTTGATCGACACGACCGGCGCGACGCGGGCAAACCTGTTGTTCTACTTCGTTCCGATCGTCTCGGCTATCGGCGGATGGGCCCTACTCGGGGAGACCCTCTCACTGCTGTCCGTCGCTGGGTTTGTCGTGATCTTCGTCGGCTTCGTGCTCGTCGGTGGGCACTCCGTGTGCCCGTCGTGGATCGTCGAGCGAGTGACGCCAGAGCGACTCGTCGGCGACGGGTCCGTTCACACGACTCGCTGGCGATAGGGCCGACCACACGACTCGCTGGCGAGAGAGCGCCGGCCACTCGTGCTCGTCGTCGTCGAACACAGACTCGTCGTCCAGACGGCTAGCGTCTGCGGGGCGGTGAGATCACCGGTCGTGGTATCCGGCGGACGTCGACACGAACTGTGCGTGTGTCTCACACGTGATAAAAAAGCACATACTAAGACACTCCGGACGGTAAAACGCATTAACTAATATTATCATTATCAATCATTAACTATTAATACCCGCTCCGACTGTCGATAGACGAGGGACGAACCAATGGCAGTATCTGTACCACCCACAGCACGCCACCGCCCGACGACCGTCTGCCGACTCGACCGCTATCGACCACCCACACCACCGACATAACCGATGACAGACCGCAACTCGACACGAACCGAGACGACGACCCGCCAGCCAACGACCACCACCCCCTCGGGCCCGACGGGGCGGTATCCGACGAACGAAGAGGATCGGGAGGCACCGCTCGTTCCGTTCATTCGCCAGCCAGACGAGAGCGAGGAGATGACCGACGTTCGGCGAGAACTCGCCGACCTTCGTCGACAGCTAAACCGGATCGAACAGACGATTCGAGACGCGTCTGAGACCAACTAACTCCGTAGTACACCCTACGTATGCACCCTTCAGAACTCGACTCCGACGTGTTCCAGCAGGACATCGACAACGAATCGGCCCGAGCGTTTCGGGAGATGTTGAACACACAAGACTTCGTGTTCGCCCCCGGCATGTACCACGCGCTCGATGCTCGTCTCGCCGAGATGACGGGCCACGACGCCGCGTACATGTCCGGCTACTCGACGGTGCTTGGCCAGTTCGGCTTCCCGGACCTCGAGATGGTCACGATGACCGAGATGGTCGAGAACGCAAAGCGAATGGCGGAGGCGACGAACCTCCCCATAATCGCCGACTGTGACACGGGATACGGCGGCATCCACAACGTCCGTCGTGCCGTCCGCGAGTACGAGAAGGCCGGCGTCGCCGCGGTCCACATCGAAGATCAGACGACGCCAAAGCGTTGTGGGCACATCGCCGGCAAGCAGATCGTCTCTCGCGAGAAGGCGCGTGCGCGGTTCGAGGCGGCCGTCGACGCCAAACAGAGCGACGACACCGTCATCATCGCCCGCACGGACGCGTACGGCTCGTCGAACGGCGACTGGGACGAACACGTCGAGCGCGGCCGCATTTACGCCGACGCCGGCGTCGACATTGTCTGGCCCGAGATGCCGAACCCGAGCCGCGAGGACGCCGTCGCCTACGCCGAGGAGATCCACGAGACGCACCCTGACCTGAAGCTCGCGTTCAACTACTCGTCGTCGTTCGCGTGGTCCGAAGAAGACGACCCGCTCACGTTCCAGGAACTGGGCGACCTCGGCTACAAGTACATCTTCATCACGCTCTTTGGCCTCCACTCCGGTGCGCACGCCGTCTACGAGGACTTCAAGCGGCTCGCCGAGGCGGACGAAGAAGGCCAGTTCGACCTCGAAGGACGCTACCTCGGTCACGAGACCGAGAGCCACCACGAGCTCTCGTTCGTCTCGCGGTACCAGGACATCGAGACGGAGTTCGACCCCGAGGCCCGCCGCCGCATCGAGAAGTCCGAGGGCTTCAGCGAAGACCAGGCCGACCCCATCACGAGCAGCGACGACTGAAGTCGTCTCCCCACGTCGCCGCTTCCGGTACTTATTCACAGGCACATACAACACCAGTAAATACACATGACTCAACGAAGACACGATCGGTCGTTCGTGCGGACGTTCTTCACCTCGCCAACCGCGGTCGAGGGCGAAGACGACTCCGCGAAGATGCTTCGTCGCGCTGCCGGCCTCCGTGGTATGCGCGCCCCCGACGTCTGGGTCCCAGACAACGAGGACGCAACCGCGCCCTCCATGCGCGACCAGGGCGCACAGAACATCGTCGACGTCGTCGCCGCTCACGGTGCCGACTTCCCCGGCGAGATCCACCCTCGTATGGTGTGGCACCGCGACGATCCTGCGACCCGCTATCAGGGCTTCCAGCACATGCTCGACATCACCGACCCCGAGAAGGGAGCCGTCGAACACATCGACGGCTTCGTTATCCCCGAGGTCGGCGGCATCGACGACTGGAAGAAAGCAGACGAGTTCTTCACCATCGTCGAGCACGAACACGGACTCGAGCCCGGGAGCCTCGCCATGTCCGTCATCGTCGAGAGCGGCCAGGCCGAACTCGCCATGCGAAAACTCCGCGACGAGATGGGCAAGCCCGAAAACACCCTCGAGCGGCTGTTCTTACTCGTCGACGGCGAGGTCGACTACACGAAAAACATGCGCGCGCTCACCCCGACCGGCGAGCTCCCCGAGTGGCCGGAACTTCGGCACAACACCTCGCGCGGCGCGAGCGCCGCCGGCTGTATCGCCATCGATGGCCCGTACGACGACATCCGCGACGTCGACGGCTACCACGAGCGCATGCAGGACAACCAGGCGAAGGGCATGCTCGGCATCTGGTCGTTGACTCCTGGACAGGTCGTCGAGGCGAACCAGTCGCCGCTTCCTCCACGAACCGGAAGCTGGCTCCTCGACACCGGCGACGACGAAGTCGAACTCGACTCCGAGGACGGTGTCGACGTGTACGACGGCACCCGCGTGTCGCTCATCGAGGCGGGCGACGAGTACGAACTCACCGTCGGCGGCACCACGGAGGTGCTCGACGAGGACGCGCTACACGAAGAGCTGCTCACCATGACCGCGTACGTTCCGAGCATGGACGACATCGTGGACTCGATGGAGGAGTTCGAGGCGGCCAAGGCGGCCGGGCGCGGCGCGATCGCGATGGAGCGGTCGGCGACGCTTCGGATCGACGAGGTCGAAGTCGATATCTCGACGGACCGCATGTGGGACGAGGCGACCTACCAGGCGGCGATGACGCCGATCGCCCTGTTTCAGGACGTCTACGAGAACCGGCCAGACCAACACGAGGAGCTCGTCGAGATGTACGGCGAAGGCGTCGTCGAGCGAGCGATGGAGGTCGGCGCCTGAGAGCAGGTCCCACCGGCCACACGGTGACACCCGGGAGCCGACCGCACACTCGCACCCCCCACGCGACCATCCCTGCGGTGGCGCGCGCCTCGGGAGCGCGCCGGAGGCGGGCTCGCGAGCGCGTGCGAGAGATGAGCGAGTCGCCAGAGGCGACGAGCGAGTCAGCCCGGGAGGATGGCTGGAAGTGACGCCCGGCGGTCGTGCGATCGTCTCGGTCACGCCGCCACCGCAGTATACGTATCGAGCACACACCCTCGAGCCGGCCGCGGTCCGTCGTCGCCGCTTGATAATCCTTAAGCCGGCAACAACGCTATCTCGCCGCAATGAGAGTCGTCGTTTCTATCGGGGGGAGCGTCCTCGCCCCGGAGCTCGACCCCGACCGCGTCGTCGCCTACGCCGACGCCCTCGAGCGGCTATCGGCGGAGGGCTGTGAGCCCGCCGCCGTCGTCGGCGGCGGCGGCGTCGCCCGCGAGTACATCACCACTGCCCGCACCCTCGGCGCCAACGAGGTCGAACTCGACGAGATCGGCATCGGCGCGACCCGACTCAACGCGCGACTGCTGATCGCCGCGCTCGGAGAGACTGCGGTACCGACCCCAACGACGAGCTACGACGAGGCCACCGCGGCGATCCGCCGCGGTGCACTCCCGATAATGGGCGGGATGGCCCCAGGACAGACGACCGACGCCGTCGCGGCCGCGCTCGCCGAATCCGTCGACGCCGACCTCCTCGTCTTCGCGACCGGCGCCGACGGCGTGTACGACGTCGACCCCAACGAGCACGCCGACGCGACCCGGTTCGACTCGCTCACGCCGACCGAACTCGTCGACGTCGTGCTGCCGATGAGCCGGGACGCCGGCTCCTCTGCGCCGGTCGACCTGCTCGCGGCGAAGCTCGTCGACCGCGCCGGCATTCGGTCGGTCGTGCTCGACGGCGACGACCCCGCCGCCGTCGTCGACGCGATACTCCACGGCGACCACACCGGGACGAACGTGATCCCTGCAGACAGCACACCCCCAGCGGCGTGGACGGGGGAACGATGACCGGCGACAGCGACGACGACTCCCCGCACATCCTCGCCGGCGAGACCGACTCGGAGGCCCATCACGACTTCTGGGCCGACGTCGTCGCCGACCGGATCGAGGCGCGTGACCCGTCAGACCCGATCGTGATCAAAGGCGGCGTCTCGCCCTCCGGCGTCGCACACGTCGGGAACGTCAACGAGGTGATGCGGGGGTACTTCGTCGCCGAGGTGCTCCGCGAGCGGGGCCACGAGGTGCGCCAGCTGTTCACCTCCGACGACAAGGACCCGCTCCGGAAGCTGCCGCGGAAGCTCGCGAACGCCGACGGCGAGATCGTCGGACTCGGCGACGTCGACGCCGGCGCGCTCGGACGCAACCTCGGGAAGCCGTACACCGCGATCCCGGACCCGTTCGGCGAGCGCGAGTCGTACGCCGCCCACTTCGCCGCCCTACTCCGGGCCGACGCGGACCGTCTCGACGTCCCGATCGAGATGGTATCGAACACCGAACTGTACGCCGACGGCGACTTCGACGACGCGGTTCGAACGGTCCTCTCCGACCTCGACGGTGTCCGCGAGACGCTCTCCGTGTACCAAGACAAGGTCGACGACACGTACGTGCCGTTCAATCCGATGTGTGCATCGTGCGGACAGATCACCGAGACGGTCACCGACGTCGACCTCGCCGAAGAATCTGTCGAGTACGTCTGTACGGACCTCACGGTCGGCGACGACGTCGTCGAAGGATGTGGCCACGAGGGGACGGCGACGTTCCGGGAAGGAAAGCTCCCGTGGCGGCTCGAGTGGCCCGCCCAGTGGGACGTCCTCGACGTGGACTTCGAGCCGTTCGGGAAGGACCACGCCGAGGGGTCGTGGCCGTCAGGCGTGGACCTCGCGCGACGCGTCTTCGACATCGAGCCGCCGGTACCGATGGTGTACGAGTGGTTCACGCTCGACGGTGCCGCACTGTCGTCGTCCGCCGGCAACGTCGTCACCGTGCCCGAGCTGCTCGAACTGCTCGAGCCGGCGGTCGTCCGGTTCTTTTTCGCGCTCCACCCGAAGCGCGCGCGCGACCTCGACGTCGAGCAGATCGACCAGCTCGTCGACCGGTTCGACCGCTTCGAGCGGGCGTACTTCGGCGAGGTCGACGATCCAGACCTCGTCGGGTTCGCCGAGCGGGCGTACCCGTTCGTCCTCGGCGACCCAGACCGCCCGGCCGACGCCGACCCGGCCGACCGCGTTCGGCTCCCCTACACCTTCGCGGCGGTCCTCGGCATGGTCGAGGACCCGGCACTGCGCGAGCAGCTGGCGCGTGATGAAGGCCACATCGACGACGACACCCCGGCGTGGGCGATCGAGGAGGCGCTCGGTCGCGTCGAACGCGCCCGCACCTGGGCCGAGCGAACCGACAACGCGTACAACTACCGCCTCCAGACCGACCTGCCCGCGGTGTCTCTCGACGACGACGTGGCGGCCGCACTCGATGAGCTCGCAGACTTCGTCGCAGCCGGCAACGACGGCGAGGCGATCCAAGCGGAGATGTACGAGACGGCCCGCGACCACGACGTCGAGGTGAGCGACTTCTTCGCGGCGGGCTACCGGCTCTTTTTCGACCAGCCGCAGGGGCCGCGACTCGGTGAGTTCCTCGGCGAGCTCGAGCGCGAGTACGTCGTTGCGAGGCTCAGACGGGAGGCCTGAATGCCATCGGACCGGTCGCTCGACGAGTTCGTCGGGGCGGACGACGGTGCCGACGACGAGGACACCGGTGACAAAAGCGAGGATGTCGATGGCGGCAACACCGAGCCGAACAACGGCGACATCGAACCGAACGACGACGATGCCGAGCCGAACGACGGCGACGACGACGTCGACTCCACTACGCCGACCGCCGCGTGGTCGACCGAAGACACGTGTGACCGGTGTGGTGAGCCGACGCGGCGCTCGTGGTACGAAGACGGAGCGCTCGTCTGTGCGGGCTGTAAATCGTGGTGAGCGGTCGGCGGGCGCGGCGAGCGCGGTGACCCCAGCCGACGACGCAAGCGTTTGGATAGTCTCAAAAATCTCGTTTTTCCGGGCGCAAAAAAAACTGTCTACGACAGCGTTTCGATGTTCTCGACGACGGCGTCGGCGAACTCGCTGGTTGCGAGCTTCTCGCCGCCGTCGATCTGCCGGTGGAGGTCGTAGGTGACCTGTCCGGAGGAGATGGTCGTCTCGACGGCGTCGCGGACGAGGTCGGCGGCGTCCGACCAGCCGAGGTAGTCGAGCATCTCGCGGCCAGAGAGGATCATCGCGGTCGGGTTCACCTTGTCCTCGCCGGCGTACTTCGGGGCGGAGCCGTGGACCGGCTCGGCGAGACAGCGGCCGTGACCGAAGTTCGCCCCGGGAGCGATGCCGAGACCGCCGATCTGTGCGCCGGCGGCGTCGGACATGTAGTCGCCGTTGAGGTTCATCGTCGCGATGACCTCGTACTCGTCGGTACGGGTGAGCAGCTGCTGGAGCATGTTGTCGGCAATGCGGTCGTTCACCACGAGGGTGCCCTCGGGCTGGTCGCCGTCGTGTACGTCCCACAGCTCGTCTTCGGTGATCACGTCGTCGCCGTACTCCTCGTCGACGAGCTCGTACCCCCAGTCGCGGAAGGCGCCCTCGGTGAACTTCATGATGTTCCCCTTGTGGACGAGCGTGACCGTGTCGCGGTCGTTCGCGAGCGCGTAGTCGATCGCCTCGCGAATGAGCCGCTTCGAGCCGAACTCCGAGATGGGCTTGATGCCGATCCCGACGGGACCGTCGTGGATGACGTCGGCGATCCCCATGTCGTCTTCGAGGAACGTTCGTACCTGTTCTGCACCCTCGGTGCCGGCCTCCCACTCGACGCCGGCGTAGACGTCCTCGGTGTTCTCTCGGAAGGTGATCATGTCCATCGCCTCGGGCGTCTTCACGGGCGACGGAACGCCGTCGAGATGATAGGTGGGACGAACGTTCGCGTACATGTCGAGCGTCTGCCGGAGCGCGACGTTCAGCGAGCGGAACCCGGCGCCGACGGGCGTCGTGAGCGGGCCCTTTATCGCGACGCGGTGTTCACGGATCGCCGAGACGGTGTCGTCGGGCAGGTTCTCGTCGTACATTTCGCGGGCGCTCTCGCCGGCGTACACCCGCATCCACGCGATCGAGCGGCCGGTCGCCTCGGCGGCGGCGTCGAGTACCTGCTGGGCAGCCGGGCCGACGTCGGTTCCGATCCCGTCGCCGTGGATGATCGGGATGATAGGATTTGCGGGCACGGTGAGCTCGCCCGTCTCCTCGTCGGCGAGCGTGATCGGCTCCCCATCTTCGGGAACCGAGACCTTCTCGTAGTTCATGGCGGGTGGCGCTTCTCACACCGGCGTAAAGTGCCTGCCGTTTTCCGAGCGCCTCCACAGGCGGCCACGAAGCGGCCGGAGACGACGGTACGCGTCCGAACTGACGCCGCTGCCACCGCCGGTATCCGGAGGCTTATGCCGTCGCCGGCGGAGAAGCGACCATGCGCATCATCGTCCACGGCGGAGCCGGCAGCACACCGGACGAGCCGGACGCCCGACAGGCGGTGCTTGATGAGGCGGCTGAGACTGGGGCGAGCGCGGCGACGCCACTCGACGCGGTCGAGTCGGCGGTTCACACGCTGGAGTCGAGCCCGCGGTTCAACGCGGGGGCCGGCGGTGCCGTCCAGTCGGACGGGGTCGTCCGAACCGATGCTGGGGTGATGACGGCCGACCGGTCAGTCGGCGCTGCCTGCTCGATGCGCGGCGTCGAGCACGCCGTAAGCGTCGCGCGGGCGGTCCTCGAGGAGACGCCACACGTGCTCCTCGCGGGCGACCACGCCGTTGCGTTCGCCGACGCCGTCGGCGTCGAGACGGACGCCGACCTCCTGACCGACGCGACCCGCGAGCGGTACGCAGCCGAGTCGCCGCCGGACGGGCCGCCGCCGACGCACCTCGACTGGCTCCAGACACGGTTCGGAACCGGCACAGACCACGGAAGCAGCACGGACCGGCCCAACGACGCGGACACCGAGGCGTCCGGCGCGCCGGACCACGACACCGTCGGTGCCGTCGCCGCGACCGACGAAACCGTCGCGGCCGCAACCTCGACCGGCGGGCGCTCGTTCGCGCTCGCGGGACGCGTCGGGGACGTTCCGCAGGTCGGATCTGGCTTCTTTTGCACCGAGGCGGGCGGCGCGAGCGCGACCGGCGCCGGCGAAGACATTGTTCGGGTCACCCTCTCACGGCTGGCAGTAGATGCCCTCGAGGACGGCCACGGCGCACAGGCTGCAGCAGAGACGGCGATGGCGCAGTTCGACGACGTGACCGGCTCGAGCGCCGGCGTCATCGTCTGTACGGACGCCGACGTCGGGAGCGCGTTCACGAGCGAGGCGATGCAGACGAGCGTCGCCTCACGCGACTGAGCCGTGGCACTGCGGTCGGGCCGAGGATACAAATTGGACCGTCACGTTGGCCGCGTATGGTTACGTTTCTCGCCGGGGGCACGGGGACGCCGAAGCTGCTCGACGGGGCCGAACAGGTCTGGGACCCGGCCGGAACGACGGTCGTCGCCAACACGGGTGACGACGTCGAGCTCGGCGGCCACCTCGTGTGTCCGGACGTCGACACCGTGCTGTTCGCCGGCGGTGACGTGCTCGACCGCGACCGCTTTTGGGGAATCGCCGGCGACACGACGGAGACGCACGAAGAACTCGGTCGGCTCGCGGCCGCCGCCGACCTCGAGTCGGGCCCGCGGTACCTCGACGGCGACGCACAGACGGCTGGAAGACGCATCGCCCGGTGGCGGCGGTTCTCCGGGGTCGCAGAGTTCATGGAGATCGGCGATCGCGACCGCGCGGTTCACATCACTCGGACCGGCCTCCTCGACGAGGGGCACTCGCTCACGGCCGTCACCCGCCGGCTCGCCGACGCGTTCGACCTCACGGTCGAGCTCCTCCCGATGTCGGACGACCCGGTCGCCACGCTGATTCACACGACTGAAGACGAGCGTCTTCACTTTCAGGAGTACTGGGTCGACAGACGAGGGGACCCGCGTGTCGCCGACGTCGAGTTCCGGGGTGCCGAGACGGCGGCGCCGACGGACGCGGTTCGTGAGGCACTCACAGATCGGGTCGTGGTCGGGCCGTCGAACCCCGTGACGAGTATCGGACCGATGCTCGCGGTGCCGGGAGTCGAGACAGCGCTGGCGGCGACGCCCGTCGTTGCGGTGTCGCCGTTCGTCGGCGACCGGGTGTACTCCGGTCCTGCCGCCGAGCTCATGGCTGGGGTCGGGCTCGACCCCTCGACGGCGGGGGTCGCCGAGGCGTACCCGTTCGCGGACGCGTTCGTGCTCGACGACGACGACCCGACGCGTCTGGATCGCCCGGTCGAACGCACAGACATCACGATCGACGGGCCGGCCGACGCAGCGCGGGTCTCAAAGGCGTGCAAACGTGCGTTGGAGGTGGCGGCGTGAGTAGCGGGAGCAGGGTCGACACCGCTCCGGTGGACCCGACGGCCGACGGGCCGGCTACTGAGCCGTTCCTCCTCGCGGCAAGTCTCAGCGGCCAGGCCGACGCCGAGTGGGCGCGGGCGGCGGCCCCGTTCGTCGACGGCGCGATACTGGGTGGGATCGCACTCGACGCGGCGACGCGTACCGCGGCCGCCGACCTCGTGTCGCGGGGGCGCGAGGAGTTCCTTCCCGAGGATCCAATCGCGTGGATCGACGACCACCTGCGGGCGGTCGCAGGCGCCCCGCTCCGGTCGGGCGTCAACGTCCGGAGCACGACGCCAGCACGGGTTCGCGAGGCGGCCGCCGTCTGTGCGCGACACGACGCCGTGTGTGAGATCAATGCACACTGCCGGCAGCCGGAGCTCCGTGCCGCCGGCTGCGGAGAGGCGCTACTCGCGGAGCCGGCACGGCTCGCGTCGCTCGTCGCCGCCGCAGCAGACACCGGCGTGACGACGAGCGTGAAGGTCCGCGCGGAGGTCCCTGACGTCGACCTCGCGGCCGTCGCGGGCCGGGTCGCCGACGCGGGGGCAGACTGGCTCCACGTGGACGCGATGGACAGCGAGCCCGTCGTCGCGACGATCGACGCTGGGGGGCTCGGGGTCGTCGCGAACAACGGTGTCAGAGACCGAGAGACGGTGGCCGAGTACGCCCAACGCGGGGCCGACGCGGTGAGCGTCGGCCGGCCGAGCACCGACCCGGTCGTCCTCGCGCGGGTCGCGGCCGCCGTGGACGACTGGCGGGCCGGTCGGCTCGACGAGCGTCATATCGACCGTCGCGACCGCCCCGACCGATCGGAGGTGCCGTGATCTCTCCGTCAACGGGTCGTGATGGGCCGCAAGGCGCGGTCGACGACGCCACCCTCGCACTGCTCGTGGAGGTCGCAGGAACGCCGAAACCCGGCAACGTCGACCGCCAGCGCGACCTAGCCGACCTCCACTTCGAATCCTTCCTGGCGGGTGCCGTCGGGGCCCGATCGGGGCTCACACGGGCCGCTCACGGCGGGTCGGTTGGCCACGCGTTCGAGCGCGCAGTCGCCGGGATGGCCGACCGAGCCGGGACGAACACGCAGTTCGGGTGTCTGTTGTTGCTCGTGCCGCTGCTTCGAGCGACAGCGGCGACAGATCTGTCGCCGACGGGCGTAGACCGGGTGACGGCGGCGACGACGGTCGACGACGCGGTCGCGTTCTACCGGGCGTTCGAGCACGTCGACGTCGCGGTGGCGGACCCCCCGCCGGACGCCGACGCACTCGACGTTCGCCGAGGGCGCGCGGCGGAACCGGCGCTTCGTGAGCGCGGGGACTCGCTGCGGGACGTGTTGGCGCTGTCGGCGAAGCCGGAGGCTCACGCGGACGTCGACCACGCGGGCATCGACCACGACGCCAGCACCGAGCGAATCCCCGACCGCAACGCCCAAGAGTGGGTCGAGGGCTTTCCCCGAACCTTTCGGGCCGCCGGGTGGATAGCGACCGACACGGGGCCGGTCACCGACCGGGCTGCGCGGGCGTTCCTCGGGTTGCTCGCGACCGAGCCGGACACGCTCGTCGCGACGACACACGGCCCGGCGGTCGCCCGGAAGACCACCGCGCGGGCACGAACAGTGGTCGAACCCGGGCGTGAGCGGGAGGCCACCGACGGCGTCGGCGATCGACGGGGCGGCACTCCGCCGACTGTAGCGGCGGTCCACGACGTCGACCGAGCCGAAGCCGCGGCGCTTGCCGAGGCGTTCGTCGACGAGGGAATTAACCCGGGGACGACGGCCGACCTCACCTGTGCGGCACTGTACGTCGCGCTCCGCCGTGGTGTCTCGGTCGGCGGCGGAGCGTCGGGAGGAGACGCATGAACGCGAGCGCGTGGCCGGTCGAACTTCGCGGCGTCACGGAGTCGGTCGTCGCAACGTTGGGACCGAACGACCGGTGGAACTTCGCCGCGCTTGGGCTCCACGCACCGACGACAGCAGCGGAACCGGGTGTATCCGAAGGGTCGGGCGCCGCTGAGGGACCGGTTACCGCGCGGACGTACGGCCGGACGCGAACCTGGCGGAACTTCTCCGAACACGGGGGTGGAGTCGTTCAGTTCACGGTCGACCCACGGGAGTTCGTCGACGCCGCACTCACCGTCTACGAGGCGGACGACAGGCTGTTGCCCAACGCCGACGCCTGGGTCGAGGTGACGGCGAGCGAGGTCGACCACGAGACGATGGGCGAGACGACCGTCCGTACCTGGGCGCTGGACCCCGGCGAGAGCGCAGTCCGCACGGAACGCGTCCCGACGATCAACCGCGGGTTCGGCGCAGTGATCGACGCCGCGGTGGCCGCCTCACGGCTCGACGTGCCGTCTGCTGAGACGGCCACGCTCTTCGATCGGCTCCGGTACGCCGCCGACGTCGTCGACCGGTGTGGTGGCCCAGCAGAGCGCGAGGCGTTCGCCCGAATCGACGAGGCCACCGGCTGGCGCGGTCGCGACGACGGCACCGCCTCGGACGATGTGAGCCCCGACGACGCGAACGACCCCGCGTGAGCCACCCAGACGGCCGCTCGCGGCGGAACGAACCCTTTTAGTTCGGGCCGGAGGTACGTGTCGACATGGCCATCAAGCCCAAGTACATCAAACAGCTCGCGACGATCCTCTTAGAACAGTACCCAGAGTCGTTCAACACGGAGTTCGAGACGAACAAAGAGAGCGTCGAGACGCTGACTACGGTAGAGTCGAAGGGCGTCCGCAACCGCATCGCCGGCTACATCACCCAGAAGAAGTCACAGTCGGCGGCATCGGCCTGATCGGCGAGTCGAGTTCTCCAGGACACAGCACGTCGGGAGCGACGTGACTGCTGCGCCGCCCTCGACGCGAGCCTTGGCGTGGCCCGCGACCGGTCGCGATCGGTTTATATCACATGCCGAGGCCACCTCGTCGGGATGGACGCACTGGTGCGGCCGGTCGTCGACCCGGGATTTACCGCAGCCGCGCTCGCGTTCCTCTTCGGTGGCGTCGCGCTCGGCACGGTGAGCGGACTGATACCGGGGATCCACGCCAACAACTTCGCGCTCCTGCTCGCCGGGGTCGCGCCTGGCCTCCACGCCGATCCGTTGTTGATTGGGGTCGCGATCGTCGGTGCCGGCGTCGTTCACTCCTTTCTCGACATCGTGCCGGCGCTCGCACTCGGCGTCCCGGACGCCGCAACCGCGGTTGCCGCGCTACCCGGCCACCGGCTCGTGGTCGCCGGACGGGGCCGTGAAGCCCTTCGACTCTCGGCGGTCGGGTCCGGACTCGCGGTTGCGCTCGCGGTCCCACTCGCCGTCCCGATCACCTGGCTGATGGTCCGTGCGTATCCACACCTCCGGGCGAACCTCTCGCTCATTCTCGCCGGCATCGTCGCCGGACTCGTTCTTACCGAGTCGTCGAGGCGGTCCGCGGTCGGCGGGCTCTGCTCGTTTCTCGCGAGCGCCGCACTCGGGGTCGCGACCCTCGACGTCGACCCGGCGGCACCACTCGACACCGGCGGGATGTTGGCTCCACTGTTCTCGGGGCTGTTCGGTGCGCCGGTGCTCGTCGACGCCCTCGGTGGAGAAGGCGTGCCGCCGCAGTCCGACGCCAGGCTCACCATGGGGCGACGTGACCTCGGCGTCAGCGCGGCGGCCGGGTCACTCGCCGGCGCAGTCGTCGGGTACATCCCGGGCGTCTCGGCCGCCATCGCAGCGGTCGCAGCACTCCCGCTCGTGCCGCGTCGAGAGGCCGACCGGGGGTTCGTGGTCGCGACGAGCGGTGCGAACACGGCCACGACCGTCTTTGCGTTGTTCGCGCTCGTCGCGCTCGGGACCCCACGAACGGGGGTGACGGTCGCAGTAGAGGAGGCCGCAGTCCCGCTCGCGCTACCGATCCTCCTCACCGCGGTCGCAACCGCCGCAGTCTGCGGATTCACGCTCGTCTTGCTCGTCGGCGACCGCTACCTTCGGGTGGTTGGCACCGCGGACTACACGACGCTCTCCGTCGGCGTGTTGTGTCTGCTCGTCGTCGTCTCGTACGCGTTCGCGGGGGTGGTCGGGGTGGGAGTGTTCGTCGTCGCGGCCCTCCTCGGGCTCGTGCCGCCGCGACTCGGGGCCCGCCGGGTACACCTGATGGGGGTGCTGATCGGGCCGCTCCTGTTGTGAGCGACATCGCAGACGGTGACGTCGTGTGCGTCGTCCACTCGCACAACGGCAAAGAACAACGGTTAAACGTCACGCGCCGGTGCACTGAGGTATGAGCGATACCGAACGCCAGCAGACACCGCAGTGTATCTCCTGTGGCATCCAGGTGTCCGGGATGAACGCGGCACAGTTCGCCTGCCCGGACTGTGGAACGACGATCTACCGGTGTGCGAAGTGCCGGAAACAAAGCAACCTCTACGAGTGCCGGCAGTGCGGCTTCCGGGGGCCCTGAGATGGGCGACGTCGCCGCGAAGATCAAGGTGATGCCGAACAGCCCAGACGTCGACCTCGACGGACTGGAAGGTGAGCTCGAGGAAGCCCTGCCGCAGGGTGCGCGTATCCGCGGCTTCGAGCGCGACGACGTCGCGTTCGGGCTCGTCGCGCTGTTACCGACCGTCATCGTCCCCGACGACGCCGGCGGGACGGAAGCCGTCGAAGAATCGTTCGCGGACGTCGAAGACGTCGAGTCGGTCGCCGTCGAGAGCGTCGGCCGCCTCTAGACGGCCGCTCTCGTCGTCTGTACCCGGTGTATCGGTAGGGTACCCCCCATCGACCGCCGCCGAACCGGTACTTTTGTTCCCAGTCACAGAACAGACGGTATGGCGCTCAAACGCAAGCTTCGCGACGGCGAGCGGCCGATCGGTGGGTGGTGTGCGTTACCGTCACCGGACGTCGCCGAGGCGATGGCCACCGCCGACTTCGACTTCCTCACGCTCGATACCGAACACTCCGCGGCGACGGCCGAGTCGATCACCGACATGATCCGTGCGGTCGAGGCGGCCCCGGGCGACACCGAGACGCTGGTTCGCGTCGCCGACGTCGAGCCGGCACGAGTGAAACGCGTCCTCGATGCCGGGCCGGCGGCGATCATGGCACCACAGATCGACACGCCGGCGGCGGCCCGAGCGCTCGTCGAGGCGTGCCGGTATCCTCCGCAGGTGAACGAAGCGAGCGGCCGAGGCGACGACGTCGACCGATCGACCGCGGCCGACCGCGTCGACGCGGATGGCGTTCGGGGGCAGCGAGGCGTCGCCGGGAGTCGGGCGTCGGCGTACGGTCGACGGCTCGGTGAGTACGTGCGGACGGCGACCGAAGAGATCGCGGTGATCGCACAGATCGAGACGCCGACGGCGGTGGCGTCGGCCGGTGAGATAGCGAACGTGCCCGGTATCGACGCGTTGTTCGTTGGGCCGGCCGACCTCTCTGCGTCACACGGACGGTTCGGTGCGTACGACGACCCCGTAGTCGAGACGGCGGTCGAAGAGACCATCGCAGCCGCGAACGACGCCGGAGTCCCGGTGGGAACGCTGGCGACGAGCGAGGCGCTGATCGACCGCTGGACCGACGCAGGCTACGACTTTGTGATCGTCGGCACCGACATCGGCTTCCTCGCGTCGGGTGCCGACCGGGCGATAGAACGGTATCGAAAGAGCGCGTAGACGGGTCGGCTACTCGAGGTTCGGCGTCTGCTCACCCGCCGGGATCACCGTTTCGAGCCAGTTCTCTTCGGGCGGGAGCGGACACGAGAACGTTTCGCTGTAGGCACAAAACGGATTGTACGCGAGGTTAAAATCGACGACGACGTCGTCGCCGTCGGCGAGCGGCTCGTCCGGCTCCAGCTCCATGTATCGTCCGTGGTGGTACGTCTGCTGGCCGGTCGTCTTGTCGCGGAAGGGGACGAAGATCGCCCCCGTCTCGTCTGCCTGGCGGTAGCCGGCGAGCGTGTAGGAGTCGCCATCGAGCGTGAACTCGAACGTGACGATCCGCAGGTACCGAACCGGGTTGCTCGCGGTCGTCTCCATCTCGACTGGCTCGGGGTCGTCGTGGACGGTCACGGTGGCGTCGACGCGGTATGTCTGGTCGGGTGGGAAGTACGCGAGTCCGTCGAACGCGTCGCGGTGGTCGGGGTGTATCGGGGACTGCGGGTGGTCGGCGAAGAAGGCGTCTTTCTCCTCGCGGTTCGCACGGAGGTGCTCGGCGTACGAGGCGTCGGCTTCGGCAGTGGGGTCTGACATACCGAAAGACGGGACGCCAGCGGTTTCAGCTCCTCGATCGGAGAGGCGTCCGTGACGGGGTGTACTGCCGAGTCAGAGCGCGCGAAGATCCGCTAGACAGTCGTCGAGGTTTCGGGTCGAGGTCGCAAGCGAGAAGCCGTCGACCCGGGCGAGGTCGTCTGCGTGGTCCCAGAGGTCGTCGTCGTCGATGCCGTGGAGGACGACCGCGTTGGGGGTCGGGCTGACGACGCGCATCGCGACGAGCGGCGACTCTCCGCGGGTGACTTGGGTGAACACGAGCGCGCGGTTCGTCGACTGTCCGTAGAGCCGGTAGAACTCCTCACTCGAGAGGCGGGTGATGGCCTGGATAGAGTTGATGACGGTGTGTCCGTTTACCCGGTCACGATCGCCACGAACGACCTCCGTCGCGCCCATCGCCTCGTAGAACGCCTCGAGAGGGACGGCGGCCGCGTACTCTCGAAGGTCGTGAACGATGTCGCTCTCGAAGCCGGCCGAGAGAACGCGGGCGTACTGGCGGAGCCGGCCGCCTCCGCGCCGTTCGTCGATGTCGAGGAGACCCTCGACGGTGCGGCGGACGACGCCGATTCCCGGGCTCTCACGGCGGCCGCTCTCGTAGTCGGAGACGACCGACGACGAGACGTCGAGCTGGTGGGCCAGCTCGGTCTGTGAGACGTCGAAGTCGGTCCGCCACTTGCGGAGGGTCGCTCCCGGGTCGTCGCTGAGCGCGATCTCGCCGGCGATGCGACGGGCGAGCTCCTCGCGTGCGGCTTCGCTCATGCGTCGGCGAGACGAGCGAGGCGCGCAAAAGACTACCGCTCGACCGCTCGGGGATCACTCGACGTACAACGAGTAGACGATGACGGCGAATCCGACGGCGGTCAGTAAGCTGTCGATGGCGATCCCTACGGCGAGGTCGGCACCGATGATCTGGTGAGAGACGCCCCCGACGGCGGCGCCGACGGTGACGACGCCGAAGCCGATGGCGAGTGCGCGCAGCGACGGGTCGCCGGTGCGGCCGAACGCCCGGAGCGCGTAGTAGGTTATCGAGCCTCCCAGGAGGAGGATGGCAGTCTTTGCGGCGATGATGGTCAGGTCGATGTGTGCAGTCATGTTTCCTCACGAAGCTCAGACCAGAGGTCGGCCAGTCGTTCGTCGCGCGTGCGTTCGGGGCGGTCGAGTTCGACGACGAGTTCGCGGCCCCGCTCTTCGTCGATCGAGACGGAGACGGCTTGGAAGGCGACGTGATACTGCGTCGTGTGCTGGCCGTCGCGGCGGATCTCCGTCGATTCGTTCAACAGGGAGGCGTCGGTGAGCTTCTCAAGTTTTCGGTACGTCGTCGACAGCGGGACGTCACACTCCTCGGAGAGTTGGCTCGCAGTCTTCGGCTCCGAGAGCGCAGAGAGGATGCGTCGTGCGGCCTCGTCGGCGAGCGCGTCGAGCACGTCGTCGACGGCCGGTGGCTCACTCTCGCGTGACGGGTCCCGCACCATACGACTATCTCTCACTCACGGAGGCTTAAACCATCGAACATCGCCTCGCCGATGCGGACACGACGACTCCTGCAGAGTCCACACGTGAACGCGTACCAACCACCAGCGGTGGCGCGCGCCTCGTGAGCACGCCGGAGGCGGGCTCGCGAGCGCGTGCGAGGGATGAACGAGTCGCCCCCAGGCGACGAGCGAGTCGGCTGGGGAGGGCGTGGGTGAAAAGAGCGTCCGGCAGTTGCACGGCCGTGTTCGTCACACCACCACACCGATCGGAATCGATCCAAGAGGGTGTGACACAGCTCGCGCCCGGCCGTTACGGAGTCGTCGGCCGTACAACACCACACACGCACAGGACGCTGGAGAGGGACCCAGGCCGTCTCAGGATGTCGTCGAGACCACGCGCAGAGCGATGCAGGCCGCAAATTGATATCGTGATATACGATTTATTGGATCCCACGACACGCGGTCTGCATCTCCTCAAGACGCGTCGCTAGGCGGGTCGAGCGGGTCGAAAAACTGGGGTATTCAGAACGGCGCCTGCGGGCCTTCGTCGTCGTCGGTGGTCTCACCGGGGAACGACGGCGACATCCCGCCGGTGCCACCGAGGTCGCCGTCGGCGCCGGCACCCGCACCGGTGTCGGCGTGGACGGTCTCGATCTCGGGGATCTCTTTGACCATCCGAGACTTGATCGCCTGGATCGTCATCGGTGAGATACCACAGCCCGAACAGGCACCACCGAGTTGGACGTGCACCTCGCCCGTCTCGCGGTCGAGGTGACTGATGGCTGCGCTGCCGCCGTGCATCTGGATCTGTGGGAAGTTCCGCCGCAGGAAGTTCGTGATACGCTCACGGAGGTCGTTGTCCGGGTCGCTCGTCTCAGTGCTCATGTGACGAGAAACGAGTGCACTGGGCTTATGTGTTTGGTTCGTTCCGACGAATCTACGCCGGCGGGTCGGCATCGAGCGTGCGGTACAACTCCGTTTCGATGCGCTCTACGTACTCCGCGAGCGTCTCCTCGAACGTCTCGTCGTCGACGGCGACGCCCTGGAGCCGCTCGCGCGGATTCGACGGCAGTTCGACGCGGAACGCCCCGTCTTCGTACATCGGCTCCGACTCGTTGAGGACCATCTGGTCGATCCCGTGGATCAGCTCGGAGTCGTGTCGGTCGTTCATCTGTGAGAACGCGTTCTTGTACGCGCGCTGGAGCTCCGTGAAGTAGTTCGCGTACTTGTCTTCGAACTTCTCGGGGTCGAACTCGGCCATACCCCCAATAAGAAAACGAGCGAAAAAAGCCAGTCGGTCGGGCCGGACGACACAGACAGCGCCCTCGGTCGCTGAGGAGCGCGGAACGGGAGGGCGACGAATAAGTAAACTACATGTGACGATATAGAACTTAGACTCGTCTACTTTACAGGTGTAGAGGATGGGCCAGTTGTGGGTCGAAGTAGGGTCAATGCGTGGTTCCTCACCGATCAGTCACGAGTTGAATCCCTCCTAGTCGCACCTACCGGAGGAACGTGCGACATTGCGTGGATCTTGACGCTGCTGAATAAGATCGTTACTCTCAAACGGCGAACTCGGAGAGGACTCGACCGGTTAGTCGTGGGAAATCGACGCCGAGGCAACGGGCACAACACATTTGCCCGCGGTAAAGACGGGTGCGTAGTGCATTTCACCGTCGATGTCCATTTTCAGCAGACGAGAGACTGATATCTCGTTTTCACGGTCTATCTGGTCGCCTTGAGACGCTATCTGCTCTGTCGTACGATTTAGTATATCCCGAATTCAAACGACCTCTTCGGTCCCACCGTATCACCGATGCGTTAGATCGCACGGGCTGAGGTTGTAACCAGTTCGGGGTTGCGCCCAAAGAGCACGTCTGAGGGCGATAGTGTCTCGGTTCACCACGTCATCGACTTGTGCGCGCGAGTGGGTGAAGGGATACGCCGACGCCGTTTATCTGAACGTAATATCGGGGTAAAGCCGTTCGAGAGACACCTGAACAGCAGACCAAATGAATTAAGTCATATCGAGATATATCAATGTATATGTCGATACTCAACCGACTGCTCGGCGGCGGGTCGACCGACGAGGAAAGCTGTTGTGACATGCAGATAGAGGAGGTAGACTCGGACGGCGGCGAGGCGGACGCGCCGGAGGAACGCGCCGACCGCGCGGAGGACTGATCGACGATGTCGCAGGGACCGAACGCGGCGGCTCAAGCGGGCTCCGAATCCGCGAGCGGAACGCTCCGACGGATGGAGGAGGACGCTTGCTGTGACGGGCCGTTCCCGGAGACCCGACGGGCGGACGACACCGTCGTCGAGGCGGAGCTGTCGGCGTTCAAGGCGCTTGCCAACGAGAAGCGACTCGCGGTCGTCCACGCGCTCCGAGAGGGCGAACTCTGCGCCTGCGAGTTAGAGACCGTACTCGACGCGCCCCAGTCGACGGTCGCGTCGCATTTGCGGAAGCTCCGCGACGCCGGTATCGTCGCCACGCGCAAGGAGGGGAAGTGGACGTACTACCGGATCGCGGACACGGCGAGCCTCCAGCTGCTCGATCTGGCCGCGGTGTTAGGTGAAGACCGATGATCCCGCCGGGAACCGAGGCGGCGCTGCTCGACTCGTGGGACTACTTCCTCCACCTCGCGATGGTCCTCACGCCGCTTTTCATCGGCGCGTCGTTCCTCGTCGGGCTCGCACAGGAGTACCTCCCGCCCGAGCGAGTCGAGGAGATGCTTCGCGCACGCGACCACGGCAGCGGGAACGTCCTCGCGGCGGGCCTCGGCGCGGTGACGCCGTTCTGCTCGTGTTCGACCGTCCCGGTCCTGGCGGGTCTGTTGGGGGCCGGCGCCCCCACCGGCATGGCGTTCTCGTTTCTGCTCGCCTCTCCGATCGTCAACTGGATCGCCGTGTTCCTGTTGTTCGGACTGTTCGGGACCGGCGTGACCGTCGCGTACGTGACGACGGCGCTGCTCGCCGCGATCGTCGCGGGACTCATCATCGGCACGTTCGAGCTCGACGGATACATCAAGAACGTCCGGATCACCGCCGGCGGGCGCGAGATCGCGACCGACGGCGGAGCGACCTCCTCGGACGTCTCAAAGGCAGCCGACGCAGCAGGGTGTAGCGAGTGTGAGACGACAGCAGCAAACAGGACCCACAAGGAGCGGGTGACCGCCGCAGGGGAGGGCGCGCTCTCCTTCTTCCGCGACACGCTCCCGTACATCGCGGTCGGAATCGCGATCGGCGCGCTGATTCACGGCGCTGTGCCGGCGGAGTTTCTCCAGCGGATCGCCGGGCCGGGGAACCCGCTCGCGACCCCGATCGCCGCGCTTGCTGGCGCGCCGATCTACGTGAGTATAAGCGGGATGTTACCGATCGCTCACTCGCTCACCGAGGCGGGGATCCCGATCGGGACGGTGATCGCGTTCGTCATCGGCGGCGCGGGGATAAGCATCCCGAACCTGATCCTCCTGAACAAGCTGTTCGAGCGTCGACTGCTCGCGATCTACGCGACGACGGTGGTAACGATCGGGATCACAGTCGGCGTGCTGTTCAACACCGTCTTCGCCGGCCTTCTCTGAACCGAGGGCGATTTTTACAGCGAGCGCGATCCGTCGAGCGCGACGAGAACCGCGTTTGCACGTGGCGTGGCGCGATACATCCGCCACTTCCCCTCCTTTCGGCGCGTGACGAGGCCAGCATCAGTGAGCTGCGAGAGGGCATGGCTGATCGCGCTGTCGCTCACGTCTAAGAGCGGCGAGAGCTCACACACGCATAGCTCCTCGTCATCAGTCGCGTGAAGCATCCGGACGATCTTGTATCGCGTCTCGTTGCCGAGCGCCGACAGCAGCTCAATATCGGTTGCCAGGTCGGATCCACCGACGCTCTCGTTCAGTTCTTCTAGCTCCGCTAACCGGTCGGCGAGGTCTTCGTCCGTACAGGAGCCGCATTCGTCGGCGACGTACCGCTGTAAGCGCTCGGTCGATGACATACAAACAGTTGAATCAAGTCGAGATTAAGCGTTGCGGAGCACCGTCTCACCCGATAGCTGGACAGCAAAACAATATACTAACCCCTCAAATGTTGTCTCGTGTGAAGGTACGGTACGCGTGGTGGGTGTCCACCGATCGACAACGACCATCTCAGCAGACTCGAACGACGATACGGCCAACCGTGTCGCTTCGGGGTGTCCACCACGACAGGTTCCTCCTACGAACGGGTCGACGAGACTGACATCGAGACCGTCTCAGACGTGATGCGGCCGCTTACCGACTCACTCGGTGGCGAACAGGTTTGCGTGTCGATCGAACGCCGTAAGTCCGTACGGCGGAACGAGCTGCACGACCACGCCACAGCGGATCGGGATAAGAGGTGGTCGACCGAAGGGCTTATAATTGTATGAGAGTTTGTTCAAATGAATTGGTCACAATGGGGACAAACGAACGTGCCCTGCTGTGAACGATGCCACAGATATACGACCGCTGTCCGACCCACTCATGACCGAACTCACCCTGTACGAAGAAGCGATGTGTTGCTCTACCGGCGTCTGCGGTCCGGACCCCGACGACGAGCTCGTCGAGGTCAGCGCGGCGCTCGACCAGCTCGAAGACGCGTTCGACGACCTCGAAGTCAATCGGGCAAACATGCAGCACAATATCGACCAGTTCCTCGAAACACAGCGGATTTACGACCGCGTCCAGGAGGACGGTCCGTCGATCCTCCCGATCACGGTCGTCGACGACGAGATCGTCGCCGAGGGCGAGTACCTCTCGTACGACGAACTGACCGCGGCCATCGACGGCAACGCCGCGCCACAGGAGGCCTAATAAATGGCACAATCACAGTCGACAGCGACGAGCGCGCGTGAGGTAGTCGAACCGAGTGGCGACGACACCGAGTTCGTTTTCTTCAGCGGGAAGGGCGGCGTCGGCAAGAGCACGGTGAGCTGTGCGACCGCGACGTGGCTCGCCGACAACGACTACGAGACGCTCTTGGTGACCACCGACCCTGCCCCGAACCTCTCGGACATCTTCGGCCAGTCGATCGGCCACGAGGTCACCGCGATCGACGGGATCGAGAGCCTCTCGGCGATCGAGATCGACCCGGACACCGCCGCCGAGGAGTACCGACAGGAGACGATCGAGCCGATGCGCGAACTGCTCGGTGACGAGGAGATCCAGACGGTCGAAGAGCAGCTCAACAGTCCCTGCGTCGAGGAAATAGCCGCCTTCGACAACTTCGTCGACTTCATGGACAGCCCGGAGTACGACGTCGTCGTCTTCGACACCGCACCGACGGGCCACACGATCCGACTGATGGAACTCCCCTCCGACTGGAACGCCGAACTGGAGAAGGGCGGCTCGACCTGCATCGGGCCGGCGGCCTCGATGGAGGACAAAAAACAGGATTACGAGCGCGCGATCGACACGCTCCAGGACGACGAGCGCACTTCCTTTGCCTTCGTCGGCAAGCCGGAGGACTCCTCGATCGACGAGATCGAACGCAGCGCGAGCGACCTCGGCGAGCTCGGGATCGAGTCACAGCTGTTGATCCTCAACGGCTACCTTCCGGAGTCAGTCTGTGACGACCCCTTCTTCGAGGGGAAGCGCGCGGACGAACAGGCCGTTATCGAGCGCGCTCACGAGGAGTTCGACGCCGACGCAACGGCGACGTACCCGCTCCAGCCCGGTGAGATCGCCGGCCTCGACCTGCTCGCCGACGTGGGCGGCGTCCTCTACGACGGCACGGAGGCGACCGTCGATGTCGGGACTGTGACCGACGTGGACGCAGACGGTGCAGTCGACTTCGATTCGATGGTGGACGCCGACGCAGTCGTCGACCAGCTGACGCCAGGCGATGAAACGCAGTACCTCTTTTTTACCGGGAAAGGTGGCGTCGGTAAGAGTACGGTCGCCTCGACGGCGGCGACGAAAATCGCCGAGGCGGGCCACGAGACGCTCGTCGTCACGACCGATCCGGCCGCGCACTTAGAGGACATCTTCGGCGAGCCCGTGGGCCACGAGCCCACCTCGGTCGGCCAAGAGAACCTCGACGCGGCGCGGATCGACCAGGAAAAAGCGCTCGCGGAGTACCGCGAGCAGGTCCTCGACCACGTCACCGAGATGTACGAGGACAAAGAGGACACCCAGATCGACGTCGACGCCGCGATCGCGAACGTCGAAGAGGAACTGGAATCGCCCTGTGCCGAGGAGATGGCCGCGCTCGAAAAGTTCGTGAGCTACTTCGACGAAGACGGCTACGACGTGGTCGTCTTCGACACGGCGCCGACAGGCCACACGCTCAGACTGCTCGAACTCCCCTCCGACTGGAAGGGGTTCATGGACCTCGGCTCGCTGACGAAGGGGGCCGCGCCCGCGAAGGGCGACCAGTACGACGAGGTCATCGCGACGATGAAAGATCCCGAACGGAGCACGTTCGCGTTCGTGATGTATCCCGAGTACACGCCCATGATGGAGGCGTACCGGGCCGCCGCCGACCTCGAAGACCAGGTCGGCATCGAGACCTCGCTGGTCGTCGCCAACTACCTTCTCCCCGAGGAGTACGGCGACAACGCGTTCTTCGCGAATCGGCGCGCTCAGCAGGCGCAGTATCTCGACGAGATTCGAGACCGGTTCGATGCGCCACTGATGTTGGCGCCGCTCCGGCAGGACGAACCGGTCGGACTCGACGAACTCAGCGCCTTCGGTGAGGAGATTACTGGACTCGCAGACGTGGTCGAAGCGGACGCACCGGAGGTGACGCCCTCGTGAGCGACGCACAGGACGTGGAAGGTGCGGCCGAAGACGGCGTGGGCGTGCCCGATGAGGAGAACGTAGAAGCCGCCGTCGAGGTGGCGCTGCGCGAGTTCCTCGACGCCCTCGGCGAGTCTGAGACGTATCAGCGGTTCGTCGCGGCCGACGAGGCGCTACAGGACGATGACGACGCGATGGCGCGGCTTCGCGAGTACCAGCGAAAACAACAACAGATGCAACGCGGCGGCTTCGACGAGTCGGTGATGGTCGAGCTGAAACAACTCCAGACCGAGATGTCGAAAACCGAGACGATCCAGCGTCAGCAAGCTGCACAGGCCGATCTGATAGACCTGCTCCAACGAACGAACGATGCCATTAGCGACGAGATCGGCGAGGAGTTCGCGCGGTCCACCGGAGGTGGGTGCTGTTGAGCGCTTCCGATCAGGATGCAAGCGAGCCCGAAGTGACGGACCAGGAAGTCGTCGCAGCCGCCGAGGCGCTCGGCGAGGAACTCGCGGCGGCAAAAGAGTCTCTCTCGGAGGTCGCGTTCACCACTGTGGTGAAACAGTGTAACGAGGCGATCGGCGACGAGACTGGTGTCGACTACGGGAGCGTCTGCGGCGACGACGACGGCTGCTGTTAGCGGAGGTCGTAAGGGTCGTTCTGGCTGACGACCCCGCCGATCGTTAACCTACTTGAGCGGACGCTCGTGGGGGTACTTGTGCCCCCAATCGCGATTCCCGTCGTTCCACGTTGCCAGGTGCACGTCCGATACCGAACGTCTCATCGTGACGACGAGATCGACCGCCCGTAGCTCGTCTGGTGTTCCCTCTCGCGGCGTTCGGTCGGAGCGATCGATGCCTTGCTCTCACTGCTTCGACGACCTCGTGGACGTGGTCCGCAGGCAGTGTGCCACCGGTAGATAGGAGCGAGAGGAAAGGAGAACACCGGATCGAGCGGGTGGTCCTCAAACGAGGCGGAACGAGCGTCGACGGCGGTCCTCGTGAGGCGGTGTTACGCTCACCGATTCAGCGTGTGTATCGCCTGTCCACGAGCGTTCTCTGCGGCCTCCATTACGGCCTCGGCAAGCGTCGGATGCGTGTGGACCGTTGACGCGACGTCTTCGAGCGTCGCGCCGAG
>Ga0209946_1000133_pt1 | contig 29079 bp, 28 predicted proteins | sample SalPon2_A_H2O_MG_FD_185704 | JGI IMG/M metagenome (GOLD analysis project Ga0209946, IMG submission 185704) | Salt pond water microbial communities from South San Francisco under conditions of wetland restoration - Salt Pond MetaG R2_A_H2O_MG... | ecosystem: Environmental > Aquatic > Non-marine... | reverse complement strand
CGTTACCGACATCGAGCGGGCGCTGGAGATTCTCGACACCGAACCGGTCGGCTGCATCGTCAGTGACTACGACATGCCCGGGACGACCGGCCTCGAGTTTCTCGATACGGTCCGCGAGCTGTACCCGGACCTCCCGTTCATCCTCTATACGGGGAAAGGGAGCGAGGAAATCGCCAGCGAAGCGATCAACGCCGGCGTGACCGGTTACCTCCAGAAGGGCGGCGCCGAGCAACACCGTCGGCTGGTGAACCGCGTCGACCACGCCCTCAGGGAGTACCGGGCGCAGGTCGAATCACAGCGGTACTCGACCGTGCTCGAAGCGCTCGGTTACCCCGTCTACGTCGTCGACGCGGACGGCCAGTTCAGCTACGTGAACGACGCCTTCGTGGACTTGGTCGGCTACGAGCAGTCCGAACTCGTCGGGGTCGAACCGGATCTGATCAAGTCGGACGAGAGCGTCGCCGAGATCAACGAGGCGCTCCGAACGGTCGTCTCCAGTTCGGGCCCGGATATCGAACACGTCGAGGTCGAGATTCGGACGAAAGCCGGCGGGACGATCACGTGTAAGGATCACCTCGCCGCCCTGCCGTTCGACGACGAGTTCCGGGGGTGTGCCGGCATCCTCCGGGACCTCTCCGATCAGCGAGCGCGCGAACGGGCACTCCAGCGAAAGAACGACCGCCTCGAGGAACTCGTCTCGGTCATCTCTCACGACCTCCGAACGCCGTTGGCGACCGCACGGAGCGCGGCGGAACTCGCGTCGGAGACCGGCGAAGCCGACCACTTCGACGCGCTCACGCGCGCTCACGAGCGGTTGGATAGCATGCTCGACGAGTTGCTCACGCTGGCCCGAACGGACGAGCGACCCACGACGACGGACGCAGTCGCCGTCCCGACCGTCGCCCGGGCGGCGTGGGAGACGGTCGATCCCGACCGGGCGACGCTCGCGGTCGACACCGACCGAACGATCATGGCCGACCCCGATCGCCTGCAGCGCCTCTTCGAGAACCTCTTTACCAACGCCGTCGCCCACGCGGGTCCGCGAACCACCGTGACCGTCGGATCGGTCGACGACGACGCTCACGGGTTCTACGTCGCCGACGACGGTCCAGGCGTCGACCCGGAGCGTCGCGAACTGGTGTTCGAACCTGGCGTCTCGATGTCGGCCGACGGGACTGGCTTCGGGCTAGCGATCGTCGACCGAATCGCCGACGCTCACGGCTGGGACGTGGACCTCACCGACAGCGCCGACGGCGGCGCCCGGTTCGAGTTCGTCGGCGCCGAGTCGACCGACGCCGATCGGAGTACCCGGTCGGCGGCCTCCGACTGACGCCTCGGTTACGCCGAGTCGGCCTCGTCGACCCCGTGGTCGGCGACCCCCCGTCGGAACGCGAGGAGGACCAACTCCGCACACTGGAGTCGCGAGGGCGTCAGATCCATGCCGACGAGGCTCTCGATGGTGTCCCGGTCCCACTCGAGTGCCTCGTCGACGGGCGTCCCGACCAGCCGTTCGGCCAGCAGCGACGCACTCGCCTGCGAGAGCGTACAGCCCGCCCCGGTGAACCGGACGGATTCGACGACCGGCGGGTCGTCGTCCGTGAGCGTCGCTTGGAGCGTCACCCGATCCCCCTCCGGATGGGTCGGCCCGACACACTGTGGGTTCTCCGTCCGCCGTTCGACGTCGGGGTCCGAGAGCGCTCCGTAGTGCCGTGGATTCCGAGAGTGATCGGCCAGCAGTTCCCGTACCAGCGCGTCGTCCATGTGGACAGCTAGACGCGGAGGGAGAAAAACGGGCGGAAGGCGACGCGGCGTCGACCCTTCGCGTCGATCGGTCCCCACCCGCGGTCGTCACGCGGCGTCGGATCCACGGAAGCGACGCGGTGAGGGGCAGTCGGTACAGTAACGGTACGGTTCGGCCCCGAGACGCCGTCCGCACCCTCGACAGGTCGCGGCCCCGTCCACCGGGTCGTCCGTGGCTGCCCCGAACGGCCTAGTGCGCTCTCCGGCCTCGGTTTCGAACAGGTGGTGCCGTCGTTCGGTCGGCGGCGTCCGTCCTCGCGCGTCGATCCACGTTCCGACGGCGCCGATGATAACCAACAACGAAATTCCAATTATCGTCTCCATAAGCGTACAATGGTTGTTTTAATTGCTCTATAATATAATTTTCTAGGGATGAAAATAATCAAAGTTGAATTATCGTGGTATTTTTCTGAACCAGTTCGGGGCTTCCCGGCCTCCCGGCCGCTGGTCGACTCCGGGCACCGCGCCGGTTCGGCCGCGGACGGGGGGCGGATCGATATCGCCGCGACGATGCGGGGATCGGTCACCGCGAGCACGGCGCGACGCGACGACGGTTATTACATCGTGGCCCACGAGGGTTACTGTATGGTGTCGGAGACACCCCCGGAGTCGATCCGGTCCCGTGTGGCAGCGGCCCTCGACGGCGACGACTGGACGCTCGACGGCGGGTCGACGGCGGCGCTGCGGGTCCGCCTCCCGGATCGGACGCTGGTCGTCGAACGGCGTGACGGGCCCGAGGGAGCGCGTCACTGGAGTCTTGCACTCCGTGCCGACGGGGCGACCGTGAGCAAGTACGGGCCGTTCGAATCCGCAGAGGCGCTGACCGAGCGGGTCGCGACCCTGCAGGACGCCGAGATCGGATACACGGTATGCTGTGACGGATGAGCACCGGCGCGACGTGACGAGGACGAGGCGCCGACACGCCGCCTTGCTCGTGAGTCGCCCGGTCGTCCGGCGTCCGGGCGTCGATCAGGGATGCCGGAGCGTCCCGTCGTAGCGATGCCAGTCGTCGACCGTCTCGACGTAGGTGTACGCGTCCGGGGGTTCGAGTCCCCACTCCCGGAACCGGTCGTCGATACCGTCGACGATGGTGGTCACGAACGACCCCCGGTCGCGGAGCGTCGGCGGCGACTGCGTATGGACCGTCTCGTACCGACAGCGGGCGGTGCCGTCGCCGCACGGTCGAACGTGGAGCCGGAGGTCGGACCGCAGTCGGACGGCGAACGGCGACGGCGCCCCCGTGAGCAGTTCCTCGCCGAAGTCGTCGACGGCGTCGAGCGCCGCGTCCGGGACGTGGTTCACAGCGAGACGAGGGGCGCCCGACGCAAAACCGATTCGCCCGCTCGACGAGACGAGCACTCACCGCGGGCGAACGTGAAGTAGGCGCCGCCGTCCCGCGAGGAGGCCGATAGAGAGCCCGGCCGCGTGGCCGACGACGGCGGTCCGGGGGCCGCTCGTGACGACGGCGACCAGGACGGCCACCCCCACCAGCACGAGCGTGACGACCCCACGCCTCGCCGTCACCCGGTCCAGTGCCCGGAGCAGTCGGTCGGCGAGGCCGTTGCCCGTGATCGCGTAGCCCAGCAGCCCGAACACGGCACCCGACGCGCCGACGACGGCCCTGGGATCGAGCGCCACGACGCTTCCGAGCGTCACCTCGGCCACACCCGACAGCGCGCCGGTCAGCACGACGAACGCGTGGAATCGGGCGCGGGAGCTCACCCGTTCGACGACGCCGCCGAACAGGGCGAGGCCGAGCAGGTTCCCGAGGAGGTGGCCGGGACTTCCGTGGGCGTACACGCTCGTGAGGAGCGTCCAGGGGTCGCGAAGGAATCCCGGATCGAGTGCGAAGAGGCCGACGAAGCCGGCCAGGGTGAGCGGATACTGGATCAGGAAGACGCCGACGGTGAGGAGAGCCGTCTCGACCGTTGGGCTCCGCTCGCCGAGCGCCGTCGTCCGGGGGACGACTCCGTCGGAATCGGCGTCGGGGGTCGGGTCGGCGGTCCGTCCTCCGTCGCGTGACCCGCGCATACCGTCCGATCGGTGTGGACGCCAAAGAGTGCTCGCCTCGCCGCTCGGACGACGAGCGGCCGGCGTCTCATACACGAGGTGACGACCTACTCCCCACCGCTCGACACGTACCGCTCCCCGACGCCGGCGACGACCCCCACGACCAACCCAGTCGCGTGGCCGACGACGCTGGCGCGGGCCGGGGGATTCAGGAAGCCGAGCAGATTGAGGACGAGGCCGATCACCGCGACGGCCAGAATCCCCCCGTCGACGCGTGAGAGCGACCGCCACCGTGGGAGCGACCGGAGGCGTGCGGTGGCCTCGCGTCCGACGAGCGCGTGGGCAACGCCGCTCCCGCCGATGCCCAGGCCGGGCGCGACGCCGAGGACGACGAACAGGGTCGGGACGAGCGTCGTCGTGAGGAAGCCGGCAACGACGACGAAGCCGACGTAATCCTGCCAGGGCCGGCGGCGTTCGCAGAAGTACCCGAAGGGGACGACCCACACGAGCGTGCCGACGAGGTGGTCGCCGCTGGCGTGGAGGACTGGCGCGAACACCTGGGTGAGCGCGTTCGCCGGGAACGTATCCAGCGTGACGAGCTGTCGGGGGGTGATGTCGAACACGTACGCGATATTCTGTTCGAGACGGTAGGCGAGGAGGAAGACGGCAGTCAGCGCCAGCGTCACGCGGCCGGACGCTGGATCGGAGCGACGACGGGTGGACATGTGGAAGCGAGCGGAGATTGGCCGTCCGACCGCACTACGATCGACACGTACGTCCGACCGCGACTTAAGTATCCGTCCCGTTCGGTGACTCGTCGCCCTCCATCCCCTCGCCACCGCCGAGTCGCTCGCACGCCTGCTCGACGTCAGCCGTCGTATTTACGTTCACCAGCCAGCCGTCTATCCTCACCGTCTCCACCCCCGCGCCCTCGCGGACCAATAGATCCACGGCATCGGTGAGTTCGTACTCCCCACGCGCCGAGGGCTCGATGCGGTCCACCGCGTCGAAGATCCGTGGCGAGAACGCGAACACGCCCCGCGGGATCAGCGTCGACGGTGGAGCGTCGGGTTTCTCGACCAGTCCCGTGACGGTTCCGTCGTCGACGACGAAGACGGCACCCTCTCGCGCCCGCGCTCGCGACACCTCGTCGACGAGCAACGTCGCGGCCGCGCCGGTCGCTCGGTGGCGGTCGACGAGTGCCGACAGGTTCGGGTCGCCGACGTTGTCGCCGTTCCACACCACCACGTCACCGGAGACGTGTGCCGCCGCAGTCGACACGGCGTGGCCGAGGCCGAGGCGCTCGGTCTGCCAGGCGTAGGTCAGCGACACGTCCCGAAAGCGGTCGCCGTAGTAGTCGACGATGTCGTCGCCGCGGTAGCCAACCACGACGACGATGTCGTCGATTCCCGCCGCCCGAAGCGACTCGAAGACGTGTGTCAGTATCGGCCGCCCGGCCACCTCGACGAGGCCTTTCGGCCTCTCCGCCGTCAGCGGCCGGAGCCGCGTGCCCTCGCCGGCCGCGGGGACGATGGCCTGCATACGATTTCGCTTTGACATCCGCTCACGCATAAAGGGGTCGGAGGATGTCAAGTCTGCAGTGTTCGCGAATACTGTGTCCGTCAAAAGGGGATTCGTTGGGCGAACACGCCGTTCCGCGGTGCCGATGTCTCTGTGGGTATCCCGATCCGATTCAGGAGTTCAACACGAGCGGCTCGTACCACTCGCGGTTCTCCTGGTACCACTCGACGAACTTTCCGACGCCCTCGCGGATCGTATGCGAGGGCTCGTAGCCCAGCAACTCGCGGGCTTTCGACGTGTCGGCGTGGGTGTGTTCGGCGTCGGCGTCGTGGCGCTCGGCAAACGTCAGGTCGAGGTCGGGCGCCAACTGATCGCGCACCACTTCGGCGAGGGTTCGAATCTCGATGTTGTCGGTGCTGCCGATGTTGATGGCCTCGCCGTCGGCGGCGTCGGTTTCCAGCAGCGTCAGATTCGCTTCGACCACGTCGTCGATGTAGGTGAAATCGCGGGTCTGGGTGCCGTCGCCGTAGACGACGGGCGGGTTGTCGTTCGTGCAGCGTGAGACGAAGTTGGAGATGGCCATGTTCGGGCGCATGCGCGGCCCGTAGACAGTGAAGTAGCGCAGGGCAACGACGGGGAGGTCGTACACCTCGGCGTAGGCGCAGGCGTAGCGCTCGCCGGCCAGTTTGGACGCGCCGTAGGGGCTGACAGGCGTCGTCGGGTGCTCCTCGTCGTAGGGGAGATATCGGGGTTTGCCGTACACCGAGGACGAACTCGCGACGACGACGCGTTCGATCCCGTCCTCCCGGGCCGCGTCGAGGACGTTCAGCGTCCCGTCGACGTTCACTTCATCGTAGAGCCGGGGGTTCGCGACGCTGGATCGGACGCCGGCACGGGCGGCCTGGTGGTAGACGTAGTCCGCGTCGCCGACGAGTTCGGCGACGAGGTCCGCATCCCGGATGTCGCCCTCGACGAACTCGTACGTGCCGCCGTACTCCGCGGCGCTCCGACCCGCTTCGACGTTTCGTTCCTTGAGCCCCGTGTCGTAGAACTCGTTCAGGTTGTCGAGAACGACGACGTCGTGGCCCGCTTCGACGAACCGCTCGGCGAGGTGACCGCCGATGAATCCCGCACCCCCCGTGACGAGTACCTGCATCGGTTCGATATCCGCGAGTGTGGACAAAAATGTACCCTTCGGGCGTCGACGGCACCGTCGGCTGGCCCGCCGCAACTCGACGCCGCGGGGGCGTGGGTCGTCCCCGCGCCGCCCCCGGACCGTTCGTCGATCGCACCACAGTGCAGATACGTTGTCCCGCCGTACTGCGTCGTGTCCGGGCGCGTGCCCTTCCGGCGACGCGCGTGTGATTCCCCACCACATCTCCCCGAACACGCGTTGCCGTCGGCACGCCACCCCCGGACCGCGTCGCCCCGGGCAAACAAAATAAAAATACTGTCGCTTCTCACCCGATTCAAGTCCTATATTCTGTGCCGATGGCGGTTAGATCTGTGTATAGTTGCGAAGAATACGAGAATGTAAAAACGAACGTCATGTTTTTAACTGTAGATGTGGTATAGCGTACCATGGCAGCCAGCGAAACGTGGACGGATCCGAACCAGTGCCCGTTCTGCGGACAGGCGCTCCCGTCTCCCGGCGAGGGGTTCGTGAGACACCTCGACGAGAGCGAGGCCTGTGACGGGGCGTACAGCGTTTGGCGCCAGCGGATCGCGGACGACATCCGCGGCGGCTGGTCGGGCTGACCGGCGACGACCTCGCATCGAACGGGAGTCTCCCCGTCGACGCTCGGCGGGTTCACCTACCTCCTGGTAGGACGACGCTCGACCCGATGGAGCCGCGGTTCCGCGCTCGCCGGTCGGTGAGCACGCGGTGACGCGTCGCGAGCGGAAGCCAACGGGGGAGAGGGGGGCCGCGTCCCGTCGACGCGGCTGGTGACGCCGCCCCCGCCGTCTCAGTTCTCCCCGGCGAACGGCGTGACTGTCGGCACTCACCGGTTCCAGTTCGACGTGTTTCAGCGTCGCGCTAGCGACGCCGGGGCCCACGCGACGGTCGAGGTGATCGGCGACGGGGACGCCAAAATTATCAGTTTGCAATACAATATAGATATCGTATACTTTCTGCTCGGTGTTCGTGCCCAATTACTGCCGATTTAACGGGTTCGGACCGTCGAGAGCCCCGAAAATACCGACCTACGCGTCTCGAAATTGGGTCAACGAGTTCGATTCGTGTCGATCGATCAAAACCAGTGAGAAGACACGAAAAGCCCGCAAAATACGCACTAACCGATACAGGCGAGAACATCTAGTACCTGAATAATTCTCCGGAACTATAAGTATTCTATAATAAATTCTGCTCACCGTTGCCCGGGGACGGCCACCCCTGCGGGCCGCGGTCAGTGCACCGAGACGCTGAGCACCGGCATCGGCGAGTTGATGAGCACCTTCTGTGCGACGCTCCCGAACAGCGCCTTGCCCGTGGGCGAGCGCTGCCGGCCGCCGAGGACGACGTACCGCGCCCCGAGTTCTTCGGCACACGCCATGATCTCGCCACCCGGATCACCGACGCGGACCGAGACTGAGGGCTCCGGCCTCGACGGATCGGCCGCCCGGGCGACGATGTTCTCGCCGACCTGCTGTACCTCGTAGTTCTCGCTGAAGGACTGCCCCTCCACTTCCTTCTCGAGGACCTCGACGAGTTCCGACCGCTCGATGACGTTGACCGCGTGCAGATCCTCGCCGAGGTCAGCCGCGAGCCGTCCCGCCTCGTCGAGTACGGTTGTCGCGCCGTCCGTGTCGTCGATTGCTGCTAGGATCACCATGTTGTCATTATGACAGCTCCCCAGTAAAAATCTTCTGACACTCTCGTCACGCCGGCCGAGCGGCGACTGGGACGTTGACGCGCGTCCGGTTCGTCGACATCGTCAACAGAGGTATATACAAGCGGGTCGACTGGCGACGTAATGCCAGAGCGACAGCCAGTCGAGCTGCGCTTCCTGTCACAGGAGGCGGCGCTCGAGGCCGGTATCGTCGAGATGGATCGATGCGTCGAGACGATGGCGTACGTCTTCGACCTCTACAACCGCGGCCAGGTGCTCATGGGGAACCCCGACGAACACATGCACGGGCACGTGACGACGTTCCCCGGCAACCTGAAAAACGCCGAGGCGTTCGACGCCGGCCCGGACCGACGGTTCAGCGCGATGCCGGCGTACGTCGGCGGCGATATCCACATGATGGGCATCAAGTGGTACGGATCGAACGTCGCCAATCCGTCCGAACGTGGGTTGCCACGGTCGATACACACGATGACGCTCAACGATCCGACCAGCGGACAGCCGCTCTTCCTGATGGACGGGCAGGTGTCGAGCGCGATGCGCACCGGCGCGATGGCCGGGCTGGGGGCGGCGTCCATCCAGGGCGACCGCGCGACGACGGCGACGATACTCGGCCCCGGCGTCATCGGACAGACCGCTGCGCTGGGACTCGATGCCGCGCTCGATTCCCTGGAGGAGATCCGGATCCACCACCCGACGGAGTGGAAAGCCGAGGCGTTCGAAGCCGAGATGCGCGACGACGTCGACGCGGACATCACGCCCGAACCGGCGCTCGCCGCGGCCGTCCGTGGCGCCGACGTGACCGTCGTCGCCACCACCGCCGACCCGCCGCCGGCCATCGAGGGCTCGTGGCTGGCCGACGACTCGTTGGTCATCCCGCTCGGCGACCTGCGGACGCCGCTCGACGCGTTCGATGCCGACCGGATCTTCTGTGACGTTCGTCGGAACGCGCTGGAGTTCGCCGAGCAGGTCGACTGGGAGGTGATGAACCGACTGGGCGCCGCCGTCGACTACGGCCTCGGCCTCGACATCGACCGCGCCGACTTGCGGGCGCTCCACGAACTCGTCGGCGGCGAGGATACGGCGCCGACCGAGGGGCGGTCGATACTCTACTCGCCTGGCCTCCCGATGGAGGACGTGGCGTGGACGAACGAGGTGTACGAAAACGCGACCGCCGCGGGACTCGGACGGACGCTGACGATGTTCGAGGAGCCGTACTTCACCAAGCCCTACTGATGACGCCCGACTACGATGTCATCGTCCTCGGCGTCGGCGGCATGGGGAGTGCGGCCGCGTCACATCTGGCCCGGCGCGGCGTCGACGTCCTCGGCATCGAGCGCTTCGACGTGCCACACGCGAAGGGCTCCTCACACGGCGTGACACGCATCGTCCGCGTTCCGCAGTTCAAGCACCCGGACTACGTTCCGCTCGTCCAGCGGTCGCTCGACCTGTGGACGGAACTGGAGGCCGAACACGACCGACAGCTGTTCTACCGGACCGGCTCGCTCGATTTCGGGCCGCCCGATAGCGACGTGTTCACCGGGTCGAAGGAGTCCTGTGCGGTCCACGACCTCGAACACACGGTGTTGACCGGCCGGGAACTGACCGAGCGACCGGGAGGGCTCGACCTGCCGGACGAGTACCGCGCGGTCTACCAGCCCGACGGCGGGTTCGCTCACGCCGAGCAGTCCGTCGTCGCCCACGTCCAGGCGGCACAGACACGGGGCGCGACGATCCACGCCCGTGAACGCGTCCAGGAGTGGACGGCGGACGAATCCGGCGTCCGCGTCGTCACCGACCGCGGAACGTACACCGCGGAGACGCTCGTCACCACCGTCGGCGCGTGGACGGGCGAGCTGTTTCCGACGCTCGCCCCGATCCTCGCCCCCGAGCGACAGGTTCTCGGGTGGTTTCAGCCGACCGCTCCCGAGCGGTTCACGCCCGAGCAGTTCCCCGTGTTCGTCGCGGACGTGCCCGAGGGCAACTACTACGGGTTCCCCGCCTTCGAGGTGCCGGGGTTCAAACTCGGTAAACACCACCATCGCGGCGAGACCGGTGCGGTCGAGGAGCTACGCCGCGAGCCGACCCGCGACGACGAGGCGGTTCTCCGGCGATTCGCCGACGAGTACGCTCCCACCGGAGCGGGACCGACCATGCGGCTCGTGGACTGTCTGTACACCAACACACCCGATCGGGACTTCCTGCTGGACGTGCATCCCGACCACGACAACGTCGTCGTCGGCGCGGGCTTCTCGGGCCACGGGTTCAAATTCGCGCCCGTCGTCGGCGAAATCCTCGCCGATCTGGCGACGAGGGGAGCGACCGATCACCCGATCGACCGATTCGCCATCTCGCGGTTCGACCCCTAGGCTCACACGAAGGCGAACTCGTCGAGCGCGCCGCCGCCCTCGCCTCGGCGCAGGCGCTCGGCGATGGCGACGTCGAGGGCGCCGACCCCGATCGGAACGAAGACGACGCGCTCGTCGCGTCCGATCGACGCCTCGTACTCGCCGTCGACCACGTCGCCAATCGTCGCGTCCAAGTCGTCGGCGTCGAGTTCGCCCCGCGAGGCAAGGTCGGCCAGCGCCCCCCGCTGGAGACACTGTTCCGGATGGTCGACGACGAGGTGGTCGGCCCCGCGTATCGTCGCGTCCGGCAACTCCCGGTACGATCCGAGCGCGACGACGAGCGACGGCTCGTCGAGCCACGCCTCGTCCAGCACCGGCGTCTTCGAATCGGTGACGGTCACGACGGCGTCGCTCTCGGCGACGCTCGCGGCCGAATCGTCGACGACCGTTGCCGCGTCGAGTTCCGGGTCGACGGCCGCCGCGAGCGAGCGGGCGCGCTCGCCGTCGACGTCGTAGAGCCGGAACGTCTCGATATCGAGCAGGTGGTCGATCACGAGGAGTTGGAACCGGGCCTGGAACCCGGCACCGACGACGCCGACCGTCCTCGGCGCCGTCGCCGTCAGCCGTCGCAGCCCGACGACGGACTGTAAGGCCGTGCGGACGCCGGTCAGATACATGCCCTCCATGACCGCGGTGAACGCGCCGCGGTCGAGGTCGAACAGCAACACGAGCGAACTGATCGGGGACTGTGCGTCGACGCCCCACGTCGCGACGGCCCACTTCGTCCCCGCGACGCCGAGCCAGTCGACGTACGCGGGCATATCGATCGAGAAGGCGTCCGCGTCCGGCCACCCGCCGTCGTCGCCGAGATGCATCGTCAGCTTCGACGGGTTCAGCACTCGCCCCCGTGCGCTCTCGGCGTACGTCCGTTCCACCACGTCCAACGCCTCGTCGAGGTCGAGTCGGCGTTCTACGTCCTCTCTGGAGTACAGCGTCACACCCATCGTCGAACGTGCGTCGCGTTCGCGAGGTTCCCTCTTAGGTGTTGTGCAGGCCCGGCTTCGATCCCGCCGTGGACAGTCGATCCCCCTATGGATCCGTCCGGTAGACCGATTTCTCGTGGGTGTAGAACTCGTAGGCCCGCTGGCCGAGTTCCTTCGCCGTCTCCGACGACGACGCCTTCATGCCGCCGAACGGCATCTGGATCTGCGAGCCGCTCGTCGTCCCGTTCACCTTGATCACGCCGGCCTCGACCCGGTCGACGAACTCGCGCCACCGCGCCATATCGGCGGTGAAGACGCTCGCCGAGAGGCCGAACTCCACGTCGTTCGCGACGCGGATCGCCTCGTCGAAGTCGGCCACCTCGATGATCGAGAGGACCGGCCCGAACACCTCCTCCTGGGCGATTCGCATCGAGGACTTCACGTCAGTGAACACCGTCGGCTCGATGAAGTAGCCCGACTCCGGTTCGGCCGGTCGCCCCCCACCGGTCCGAAGCGTCGCGCCCTCCTCGCGGGCGATGGAGACGTACTCGAAGTTCGTCTCGTCCTGATCGGCGGAGACGGCCGGACCCATGTCCGGATCCTCCATCCCGGGGCCGACCGAGAGCGACTCGGCACGGTCGACGACGGCTTCGGTCACCCGGTCGGCCACCGCTTCGTGGACGAGCAGCCGGCTGGTCGCGGTACACGCCTGCCCGGTCAGCCCGAACGCCCCGGCGACGGCCGCGTCGGCGGCGGCGTCGATGTCCGCATCCGGAAGCACGACCTGCGGGTTCTTGCCCCCCATCTCGGTCTGGACCGGCACCCCTCGCTCCGCGGCCGTCGTCGAGATGTGCATCCCGGTTCCCGTCGACCCCGTAAACGAGATGCCGTCGACGCGCTCGTCGGTAATCAGTTCGTCGCCGACGGTCGACCCCGGGCCGACGACGAGGTTGAGCGCGCCGTCGGGGATGCCGGCCGCCTCGAGAATCTCGACGAGGCGCTTCGCAATCGTCGGCGTCTCCGACGAAGGCTTGAGGACGACGGCGTTCCCCGACGCGAGCGCCGCCGCGACCTTCCACGTCGGCGTCGCGATGGGGAAGTTCCACGGCGTGATCAGCGAGACGACGCCGAGCGGTTCCCGAACCGTATACGTGAACGTCTCGGGATCGGTCGACGGCACGGTGTCGCCGGTCGCGGTGCGGGTGTAGCTGGCGAAAAAGCGCAGGATCTCCGCCGCGCGGGCCACTTCGCCGCGACTCGACGAGATCGGTTTGCCCTCCTCCAGCGTAAGCGTCTCCGCGAGCGCGTCGAGGCTCGCCTCCACGCGGTCCGCCGCGTCGTAGAGCACCGCCTCCCGCTCGTCGGGGGTCGATGCTCCCCACGTCCCGCTCGCCTCGTCGGCCGCGGCCAGCGCCCGCGTCGCCTGTGCACCGGTCGCCGCCGGAAACGAGACGACCGTCTCGTCCGGCGACGCCGGGTTCCGGACCACCAGTTCGTTCCCTTCGCCATCCGTCCATTCGCCGTCGATGTACTGGTACTGTGTGTCGGTCATAGTGTGGCTCGTTCGCTCGCCGCCGTCGGCGCTCCATAGGGGTCCCGACCACACCCGTCGCCACGACGGCGGGCGGGACGCTCCCCGGACAGCACCGATACGGCTCCACCGTGCGTGGGGAGCGTGGTAAACATTCCGATGCCCCCTGTCACTCGTTGATTTCGAAGCCCGCGCCCCGGTACGACCCCTCGAACTCCGGCGCGAGCACGTCGCTGCTGTACTCGAAGACGTCTTCCCACACCCCCCGCTCGATTTCGACGCCCTCACGAAGTAGCCGGTCGGCCCGCGTGTCGACCTGCTCCGGTCGGCGGACGTCGGTCGACGCGTCCATGCCCTCGCGGAACGCCCGCTCGGCGCGCCGTGGCTGGGTCGGGTGAGTCGGATCGAAACAGATCGTCACGAACCCCGCCGGCACGTCCGGCCGCTCCTCGGCGGGGGTGGTCGCGTCGTCGAGGAGCCGGCTCAGCACCCGTTCCTCCACCGTCGCAGCCCGTTCGTCCTCGTCGCCGTCCCCGTCGAAGAGCGCGTGTGTCAGGAGGTCGGTCGAGTGGTCCGCGGGGCCGTCGTCCACCGCGTCCAGTATCCTCGCGTGCGCGACCGACGGCGCGGCGAGGTCGGCCTCGCCCACGACCGGGTATGGTCGTGCGGGCTCGCCCGTGATCGTCACCGCGTCGTCCGCACGGTTCGCGTACAGCACGACCGACCGGAGCCCCCGCTCCGCCGCCGCGTGCGCGACGTGACCGAGCGCGGCCACGGTGTCGTCCCCCGGGGCGACCGTGGTGTAGGCGAGACCGAGGCCGCGACGCTCCGCTCGCGCACAGCAGAGGTCGAGCGTCGGGGTCCCGGACACGATGCTCGGCTGATCGTCGCCGTCGACGACCGGCACGGCCCCGCGCCGGCGACGCGTCAGCCGTCCCCGATCCAGATCCTGCAGTTCGTCCAGGAGGTCGTGCAGAAGCGTGAGCCCCGACCCCTTGGTGAGCTCCGTCCACCAGATGCTCTCCGCGTTCGCTCGCGCCGCCCCGTCGGCGAAGCCGGCGGCGCGGAAACACCGCTCCGATAAGTCGAACACTTCCCTGACGCTCAGCCTCATGCGTCCTCCCTCCAGTGTGGCGCCCGTGCCGGTCTCGACGGATAGAGCCAGTCGACGCCCCCACCATCCCCGTTCCGTATGTCGGCGGGGAGCGGGGCGCCCTGGTAGAACGTCCCGCGGACCCATCCTTGGGATTTCGGGTGTGCCTTCTGAATCCCCCAGATAGCCTTGAGACACGAGATCATCGACAGCGGAACGAACTCGGCGTCGAGGGGGTTCGTGCGAACCTCGGCGTACGGCAGGTCGTGGACCGTCTGCACCCGTTCGACGATGCTCCGGTGTTCCGGGTGATCGAAGAGGAGGTCGGCGACCGGCGCCGCGGCGTCGTACGCCTCGAGGTCGGCCTCGAGGGCCTGCACCTGCCGCGCGATGTCGATGGGAAGGCCGTACTCCTCGTAGTCGTGCTCGCCGCGGATACCGAGCCGTGGCTCCTCGCTGTCGATCGATCGGTACCAGAAGTACCGGCGGGAGTCCGGCTCGCTCAGGTCGATATCGAGCGCCCACTCGTAGCGCTCGTCGACGATCGAGCGGAGGGTCGCGACCGACATCTCCGGGGCCACGTCGCTTCGCTCCGAGACGGTCAACGAGGACGCCAGCCCACGACACGTCTCCGGATGCGTATCGAGCAACAGCGAGTGGAGTAGTTCCACCGTCTCCGTCGCGAGTTCGGCCTCGGCCCACTCACAGAGTCGTTCCCAGGTCGGCGGCGTCTCGACCCCCTCGTACCGGCTCGCGACCCGCCGGCCGATCCGCTCCAGTCCCGCAGCGATGCGGTCCTTCGAGAGAAAGTACTCCTTCGTGTCGCTCTCGTCCTCCGCGAACCACCGTCGTGCGTCCGCCAGTATCGTCCCGAACCGGTCGCAGTCCTCGGGCCCCGGCCGAATCCCCTTGACTCGGGCGAGTGCGACTTCCCGGGCCCGAAGCCAGGCGTCGATCAACTGCGGGTGGTTGACGACGTAGTGGACGATGCCGATGCCCGACGAGTTCCCGGTCCCGAGATACCGCTTGATCTCGTAGTCGATGGCCGGGGCGTCGTCGTTACGCGCCGACGCGATGTGTTCGGCCAGATCGTAGCTGAAGATCCGCAGGAGATACACCGACAGCATCTGCGCCATATACGGCCGCTTCAGCGGGTGATCGCCGTCCATCGCCCGGAACTCCTTCGTCCCGTTCAGCCCGTTTCCGTAGTAGCCCGACGACCGCATCAGGTAGCCGCCCTGCGCGCAGAACTCGACGTCCGGCTGGTGACCCGCCGCCAGCGAGTCGACGACGTGTCCGAAAAACCGCGAACTCCGGTTCGCGCGTGTCCAGATCAGTATCTCCGGCGTCGCCCGACCCTTCCTGACCGACGGCAGTTCTTCGAACTGCGACTCCATCAACTCCGGCGTGGCGCGTCCCTCGCAGAGAAAGCCCCACATGTCCCAGTTGTCCGCGACGATTCGGTCCGTGTTCTCCCCGTCCGGATCGTGCGAGAAGACGCCGAACGAGAGACGACGCGACGGCGTCTCGATACGGTAGACGAGTCGCCCGACGCCCCGGTCGTCCAGGTCGGATCGCTCCACCGCGATCTCCCACTCCTCCTCGACCATCTTGTCCATCAACAGCCGTGCGAAGCTGAGCCGCGTCTGCTTGAGCGCGCTCAATCGCTCCGGCTGCATGAGTTCCGACGGGTCACGTAGCGATATCACGTGGCCGAGTCACCTCTGTTGGGAGCCATTGACAACCTCGGTGTTCTCACACGAAAATAAAAACTTTGCCACCGCCGACGGTTCGAGCGCCCCCGTCTACGGCCGAATCGCCCGACAGCGCCCGACTACACCGCCCGCTCCCAGAAGTCGAGGAAGTTCTCGCCCAGGATTCCCGGTGCCGCCTCGCCGAAGCGGGATTCGACCGCCCCGCGAACGCAGTCCCAGTCCCGATACGTCTCGAAGTCGCCGATACCCGCCGCCGTCTCTCGCGCCCGGACCGTCTCCTCGTCGAACCCGAGTTCGATGATGTGATCCTCGTAGTACGAGAGGAGTTCGTCCGGAAACCGCACGTCGGCCGGATAGAAGTCGGTGCCGACGCCCACCCTGTCGGCGCCGAGGGCGTCGCTCGCGTACGCCAGATGCTCGAGAAAGATATCGAGCGTCGGGTCGTCGACGCCGGGGGCGATGAACCACGGGAGCGCCACGATACCCAGATAGCCGTCCGCGTCGGCGAGCGCGGCCAGTTCCTCGTCGGACTTGCCTCGGTAGTGGTGCGCGACGCCCTGACACGTCGCGTGTGTCACGGCGACCGGCTCGTCGGAGTACGCGATGGCGTCGAGCGTCGTCCGCTTCCCGCAGTGGGAGAGGTCGACTACGCCGCCCAGATCGTTGATACGGTCGACGGCCGCCCGACCGAACGTCGAGAGCCCACCTTCCGACGGGTCGTTACAGCCCGTCCCGAGCCGGTTCTGGTAGTTGTACGTGAGCTGGAAGAGCCGCACGCCCTCGTTGTACAGGGTGTCGATTCGGTCGAGCGAGCCCTCGATGGCCGCTCCGACGTTCTGCGTGTTGAGGATCACGCCGACATCCCCGTCGGCCGCGACCCGCCGAGCCTCCGCGGGTGAAGTCACTTTGTGTAGCCAGTCGGCGGCGTCGAACCGCGCCTGCCACCGGGCGAGGTCACGCCGCTGTCCCGTCCGCTCCGAGACGCCCGTCTCGTGTGTCCACGGCGTCACGCTGAGGAGGTCGACGCCCGCCGCCCCGTACACGTCCCGTACCCGGCGTCGAAACTCGCCGTCCGCCTCGAACCGCCGGACTTCGTGATCCCAGATGGCCTCCCAGCACTCGTCTCTCGGTTTGCCGTCCGCGACCATCCCCTCGATCGCCGACGCCAACTCCTCGGAGCCGCCGTACGCCTCGATGACCTGCTCCCACGGGGCCGAGGACGCGTAATCGAAGACCGGTGTCTCGTCGCTCATGCCCCGCAGTACACCGATGACGGTGTTAAAATTTCGCACTGATCGCGTTGGCGCGGACGCGTGTTAACGTTGACCACAATTTATATATGAGTCGAATGGAACCAATAGATCAGAGCGCAACCCATGGCTCAATCAACCGATCCAGGAGTGTTTAGACAGTTCGTCGACGAAATCGACGCCATCCCGTTCGTGCTCGGGGCACTGATTACGTTCGTGTTCATCGGACTGGCCGCCGTCAGGACGGAGCTAGTGTCACAGAGCATCTCCACCGCCTTCACGGTGTTCGGGCAGGGGCTCGCGTGGCTCTACCTCCTGTCGATGCTGTTGATGATCGGCGTCGGCGCCTACCTGATGCTCAGCCCGTACGGGAAGATCAAACTCGGGGACGGCGATCCGGAGTACAGCAACTTCTCGTACCTATCGATGTTCTTCTCGGCCGGCCTCTCGGCCGGCATCGTCTTCTTCGGGCCCGTCGAGGCGCTGACTCATTACAGCACCGTCCCGACGCTGTTCAGTAGCGGGGTGGAAGCCGGCACGACGGGCGCGATGGTGCCCGCGCTTGCCTACGCCATCTTCCACTACGGCCTCTCCGCTTGGGGCGGTTATCTGGCCATCGGCATTCCGGTCGCGTACTACGTCTACGAGTACGGCGCGCCGTTCCGCACGTCGACCGTGCTCCTGCCGGTGTTGGGCGCCAAGAACCTCGACGGCGTCGTCGGCCGAACCATCGACACGCTCGCGGTCGTCGCGACGCTGGGCGGTATCGCGACCGGTCTCGGCTTCATCGCCACGCAGATCCTCACCGGCATCACCTACCGGACGGGGATTCAGTTCGGGAACGTGGAGACGTTGCTCGCCATCACGGGCATCACGATCATCTTCACCCTGTCGCTGGTCGCTGGCGTCGACCGCGGCATCCGTCGCCTCTCGGATTTCAACATCGCGATGATGGCCGTCCTCCTGCTGGCGACGCTGATCGGGGGCATCGTCCTCGACAGCATCTCCGGGGCGGCCGTGTTGAACACGGGCGTGCTGGCCATCGGGACCTACCTCGGCAACTTCTTCCGCATGAGTCTGTTCACGGGCGTCGGGACCGACGGCGGCGCGGTCTGGGCCTCCTTCTGGACGGTCTTTTACTGGTCGTGGTGGATCGCCTGGGCGCCCTTCGTCGGCCTGTTCCTCGCGCGCATCTCGAAGGGCCGGACGATCCGTGAGGTGCTGTTCACCGCGTTCGTCACCATGACCTCGGTCTCTATGGTCTGGTTCACCGTCGTCGGCGGCACGTCGATGTGGCTCCAGCAGACCGGCACCGCCGACATCCTCGGCGCCGTCAACCAGTTCGGCGACGGCGTCGCCGGTTACGCGCTCTTCGGCGCGCTTCCGCTCGGCGAACTCTGGCAGCCGCTCTTTCTGATCCTCGTCGTGACTTTCTTTGCCACCTCCGCCGACTCGTCGACGCTCGCCGTCGCGATGCTGACCACCGGCGGCAAGGAGGACCCCTCCAGCATCAACCGCGTCTTCTGGGGCGTCCTGCAGGGGCTCATCGCGTCAATTCTGGTCGTTCTCGGTGGTGCGAGCGCGCTCCGCTCGTCGGTGATCGTCACCGGTGCGCCGTTCGCCGTCGTCTGTGTCGTCGCGATGTTCGTCTTCATGTGGAAACTCGCCAAGGACCACGGGAGTCCACTCGTCGACGGCGAGCGGACCTGGATCCGGAGCCCGAAGGGCGCCAAGACGTCGACCGGCGCCGACGACGGCAACACGATCGTCGCCGAGGACGACTGAGACGGGTTGCTATCGGTCAGTATCGGTGGTTCGTCGACCAGTCCTAAACCACCGGTACACGGTTACAGGAATCCGTACGAGCCCCGTCAGGCACGCTCTGCGCTTCTCTCACGACTCGACCCGTCCCGACGCGTGACACTCGACGCCACGCGAGCCTGTACCGATGGTGAACACTCGTTCGAAAGAAGTACAACCGACTCAATTTTTATACGTTGCGGACGACCGTATCGACCATGTCGGAACACACGTCGGACGAATCGCGGACGGTGGGGGCGACCGAAACGTCGTTCGCCGTCATCGAACGGCTCCGTGACCGGAGCGGGGCGACCGTCACCGAACTCGCCGACGACCTCGACGCCTCGAAGAGCACGGTCCACAATCACCTCCGGACACTCGTCGAATTGGGATACGTCGTCACCGAGGGAAGCGTCTACCATCTCGGCCTCCAGTTTTTGGACCTCGGCAACGCGGCCCGCGACCGGTTGGGCCTGTACGACGTTACGAAACAGGGCGTCGACGAACTCGTCTCCACCACGGACGAACACGGGTACGTGATGGTCGAAGAGGGGGGACGTGGCGTCTACATCTACCAGTCGACGACCGAACGCGGCGTGCAGACGGACTCCCACATCGGCACCACGGTCGACCTCCACGCGACTGCGGTCGGAAAGGCGTATCTCGCCCACCTCGACGAACCGCGTCGGAGTGAACTGCTCGAACACATCGAACTCCGGGAACGAACGCCGTCGACGTACACCGATCGCGACGCGTTCGAGGCGGAACTGGACGCGGTTCGGACGCAGGGGTTCGCGTTCAACGACGAGGAGCGGTTCGTCGGCATGCGTGCCGTCGGCGCCCCCGTTCTCGGCCCCGACGACGAAGTGCTCGCATCCATCAGCGTCTCCGGGCCGACGACCCGACTGGAAGGCGAGCGATACCGCTCCGAACTGCCCGAACTGGTCACCCAGACTGCTCGACTGATCGGTATTCGGGCGACGTACTCCTGACTCGACCGTGAGCGGCTTCCCCGCCGTTCGGGTCTACCGAACGACCGTTCACCTCGATCCGGCGACGCTTCGCCGCCTCCGGGGAATAACAACGATAATAGTGTTATGAAGATAGTGCTCCCCCGCACCGCACGCGTACTCCGCCGCGTCGCGATTCGGCCCGGTCGGCCGGGGGCCGACACCTCGACTCCGCCAATATTATACGAATTCTTACACTGAATCAATTATTATGTATGTGCGGCAGCCGTCACCGACGCCTCGTGCGCGATCGCCGTCACGGCCGACGGCTCCACTCTCTTCCTCACGGAGACGATGCGAGAGTTCCGACTCGCAGACGACGGATTTCGACCAGTCTCGGGCCGCTACGGGAGAACCACGTCCGGTGGCGTCCGCTCCAGCGGCGTCGGACGGGTGCCGTGGCGTCTCTAGCGCCGACCATCCGCACTACGGCCCTCGGCGTCCGGAGTCGGGGGAGCGGCGTCTCCAACGGTCGACTCCATCCACTCACCGCGCGGCGGCGACTCGTACCGCTACGTATACTTTTCCGAATAAGATCACGAATCTCTAGAATATATGACTGTTTATCGACCGGAACCCCCAGCGATGCATATCCGCCCGAACTCCGTCACGCACTCGAACGAACGTCGGGTGGTCGAGATGTCGCGGGACCGGCCGTCAGATATACAGATGTATCACGGCGTAACCGATCCAGACGCCGACCAACCCGAGTAGATACGGCACCACGGCCCGGGCGACCCTGATGTAGTCGATTTCGGCGATACCGCTGATGATGTAGAGGTTCAGACCGTACGGCGGGGTGATGAACCCGACCGAGTCGCCCATCATGAAGATCATTCCCCAGACGATCGGGCCCCACCCGATGTCCGCGGCGGCGGGGGCCAGCATCGGCGCCGTGAGAAGCAAGTTCGGCGTCGCGTCCATCACCGTGCCGGCGATCCAGATGATGGCGAGGATCGCAAAGAGGATCAGATACGGGTGTTGGAGTCCGATGACCGCGTTGGCTATCAGCGTCTGCAGCCCTAAATTCGACATACTTTGTTGGATCAGGACCGACGTCACGACCATCGGAATGATCACCCCGAGCAACAGCAACGACGAGAACGAGGCACGCATAACCTGTTCCAAGGACGTGATTCTCCCCGTGCCGACCGACAGGGCGAGGATGTAGATGACCGCCACGGCGGCCGACTCGGTCGGGGTGAAGATCCCCACAAAGATCCCACCCAACAGGATCACGATCGTTCCGATGCCGATCTTGGCCTTCCACGCGGTTTTGATCGTCCTGAGCGGATCGATTCCGAGGCTCGTCTGTGACCCGTAGCTGTTCCGTTTCGAGTAGTACGTGTTGATCCCGATGAGGACGATCAGCATCCCGATTCCGGGGGCGATTCCGGCCTTGAACAGTTCGACGATCGAGACGCCGAAGGCGACGCCGTAAATTATCAGCAGGATACTGGGTGGAATGATGGCACCGAGGACACCGCCGGCGGCGATCGTCCCGGCGGCGTAGGTGTCTTTGTACCCCTCGTCTTCCATCTGGGGATACAGGGCGTTCCCGACCGATGCCGTGGTCGCGGCGTTCGACCCGGTTATCGCCGAGAATATCGACGCCGTTCCGATCGCCGTGTTTCCGGTGGACCCCGGCCACCAGCCGATCGTCTCCCTGGTGAATTCGACGACGTCCTCCGCGATGCCGGACTCGTATATCAAGTCCCCGACGAGGATGAACAGCGGAATCGCCGTGAACGGGAAGGTCTGTAGCACGTCGTAATGTTCCGTGGCCATGTTGCTGATCGGGAAGCTCGCGGAGGTAGCGTGGTACACCAGCCCCCAAAAGCCGAAGACGAGATAGATCGGGATTCCGATGGCGAACAGGATCACGCACAGCACCGTCGCGAACAGCAGGAGTTCGCCGGTCGAGAGTGCCGCTAGGATCATATATCGACCTTCGACGTCGGCGTGATGTCCTCGCCGTTCTTGTACTGTCGGCGGATCAGCACCGCCTTCTGTACCGATCTGAGGGCGATGAGAGCCATCCCGACGGCGACTGCCAAGTACGCCGTCCAGAGCGGGATCGGCGTTCCGAGTATCTGTCGGCCGGACTCCAGCCTGAGCTGCAGGGTCTCGAGCAGATACACGGTGATGATCCCGGCGAAGAAGACCCACGAGACGATATCGAGGTATCTGAGCGCGTAGTTCACCCGGTTGGAGAGACGCTCACGGAGCAGCGTGAATCGGAAATGTGAATCGTGGCGGATGGCCCAGCCCGCGGCCAGCCACGTCATCCACGTGAACAGGTAGAGCGTCACCGAAAGCGTGTACGCGGGCGGATCGCCGAACGTCTCCCGCTGGAATATCGTGTATCCGATGAGTAGGGTGTACGCGAACAGCATGATCGTCCCGATATACCCCTCGAAGTTCCGTTCGAGTTTCCGTAGAAGCGTCGTATTCATAGATAGTGTTCAATGGGAGTCTGTCACATCTCTTGGAGGTAGTCGTCCCACCACGCGTCGACGGTGTAGTCGTCGCCCCAGAACCCGTCCGGAACCGCGGATTCCCGGGCGGAGTCGTGCAGGTATTCGTGGAACGCCTCCCCGTCGACCCCGATCCGATCCGCGCTCTCGATAATATCCGTGTACAGATCGGCGTTTTGCTCGTACGTGACCATATCCGCCCACTGCTGTTGCTCGTCGCCCTCGATGTAGTTTACCTGCAGGTCGTGCTCGTTCACACAGGAGCTCTCCGGCGGGTCGTCGGTGTGGGTCCCGAGGACCTCCCGGTGGATCTGCGGGTTCTTGCGAACGAGGTCCCGATAGATCATCCGGGACTCCTCGGCGATGATCTGCCTGTCCTCCTCCGAGAGGCCCTTGAGCCACTCGACGCTGGCCCACTTCACGTCGTTGTGGATCGTCCACTGGTTGTGGACGCTCTCCCCCAGCGAGTCGGCCATGTTGCCCTGGTACGCACAGATGGGTGAAATCGCCGCTTCCATGCCGCCCACCACCCCGGTTCGCAGGCCCTGAAGGCTGTCCGCCCAGGACACGGAGACCGGACTCATTCCCCACTCGTCGAGGCAGATTCCGGACACCTGACTGCCGGTCCGCCGGCAGTCCATCCCCTCGACGTCCTCGGGTAGCCGGTGGGCCGAGTCCCGATTGTCGGATCTGTCGAGGCCGATGTTGATCGACCGCAGCGTCGGTGCGTGCATCCACAGGGGAACGACGCCGAACTCCTGTGCGAACGGGACCCACCACTGCTCCCACGTTTCGGGTTTCTGATGGACGTACCCGAGCGACTGCGGACTCGGGAACGTGAACGGCAACATCCAGATGTCGTTCATCGGGTAGAACTTCGTCGAGTTCCCGATCGAGGCACTGCCGATTTCGACCGTTCCCTGCCGGACCTTGTCCGGGCAGGTCAACTCGCCACAGAGCTGTCCGTCGGCGACGTTTTCGACTTGGATCCGACCGTCGGTCCGCTCTTCGACTCGCTTTTCGAACTCCCAGTGACCGGACGGTTGTTGCCCTTCCCACGCACTCCCCGGCTGCGTCATCACCCCGCCGATGGTCAGCGTAAGTTCCGACTCCGAGCTACCCGAACCGCCGTCCGTGCTGCCGCCGCCGCCGTCCGATCCGTCACCGTCGCTACCGCCGCCACCGCCGCCACCACCACCGGAACAGCCCGCGAGACCCACTCCGACCGCTCCCACCGCCCCGGTCGTTTTGATAACCTTCCGTCTAGACACGCCACTATCTCGTGACATGAGGTTGAGACTGTGTCACACATTAATAAATATTATGCTCCCATATCAAATATGCAATAGTTTTTGATGTCCTCGACTGCGGCCGTCCCCCCCTCCACCTAGGAAAGATTTATATACTGTTGTTCGGGAAGGAAACTGGTATGGAGACCACTGCAGTAGTCATGACGAAACCCGGAACGGTGCGTCACCAGGAAATCGAGATTCCCGACCCCGGTCCGGACGACGTGCTTCTCCGCGTCGAACTGTCCGGTATCTGTGGCACCGACGTGCATATGTACAACGGGGGGATGGATCTCGACTTCCCCGTCGTTCCGGGACACGAGTTCGCCGGTGAGATAGAACACGTCGGCGAAAACGTCGAGACCGACTCGAAAGGCGCCGAAATCGAGGAGGGGGACCACCTGGCCGTCGTCCCGGCGATGCCCGGGGGCAGCGACGACTGGTACGCCCGAAACATGCCGGGCCGTCCCCGCCTGAGCAAGGACCCCGATCGGTTCGGCTTCGACAACGTCGACGAGCAGTACGCCGGTGGCATGAGCGAATACGTCGTCCTCCCGCCGAAGGCCGCCTACTACAAACTTCCCGACGGGATGGACGTGGAACTGGGTGCGCTCGTCGAGCCGCTCTCGGTTGGCATGCACGCCTTCGAACGGTCGATGCAGCCCGGGCTCCCACACATACGCGAAGGGTTCGGTGTCGGACGGAGCGTCGCCGTACAGGGCGCCGGCCCGGTCGGTCTCTTCGCCATCTGCTCCGCGACGGCCGCCGGCGCCGGGCAGATCATCGCCATCGACGCGCTGGACGAGCGGTTGGCGCTCGCCGAGGAGTTCGGTGCCACGGACCTCGTGAACCTGACCGACCACGAACCGGACGAACTCGTCACGGCCGTCAAGGAACTCACGAACGGGAACGTCGGGCCCGACGTCGTGATCGAAGCGGCCGGCGTCCCACAGGCCGTCGAGCAGGGCCTGGAGCTGCCACACGACGGCGGCACGTACGTCGAAGCCGGCCACTTCGCGTACAACGGTGAGAGCGAGATCAACCCCACCCGGATCGTTCAAAAGGAACTGAACATCTACGGCAGCCTGGCGTACCCTCCGACCCAGTTCGAGTCCGCGATCGAACTACTGGAGCAACTGGAAGACGACGTTCCGTTCCGGAAGCTGTTCAACTTCAAGACGACCTTCGACGACGCTGAGAAAGCGTACGCCGCTCAGGAGTCCGGTGAAGCGTACCGGGCAACGGTGCATCCACACGGCCTCTGATCCGGGCCGAGTTTCGAACTCCGTCCATCGATTCCACCGTCGTGTCGCGTCTTCGCGCTCTTTCCGCCACCCTGAATCTGTGGGGTGATCCGAACGGTGTCGCCGTCGGTCAGCGTCGTCGCCGTGCCATCCAGCTGTCGGATGTTGTCGGTGTCGACCGTGACGACGATTTCCTCACGAAGCTCGCCGTCGTCGGTCAGGGTGGCGCCGCGAAACCCGTCCAGTTCGCGGGCCAGTTCCGTTACCAGGTCCGCCACCGTGGACCCCTCATCGAGGGTTTGCACCACGGTCTTCGTCCCCACTGCCTCCCGAATCGGGCCGAAACAGACACATTCGACGTCCATACACCCGCTTCGCCGGGGAGCTACATGAATCTACAGGCCAGCCCTCCCGTCCCGCGCTCGACGACCGGTAGATTCGAGTGAGCGGCAACCGTCCGACCGACCGTCCCGCATGAACGTCGAACTCAGGTGCTACGGCGCCGTCCGCGCGACGCTCGGAGCGCAGTCCCTCGAACGCTCCCTCCCCGAGGGGGCGACCGTCGCGACCCTGCTCGACCGACTCGGGGAGGCCAATCCCGAATTCGCCCGGCTGGCTCGCGACGAGGACGCGGTGATCGTGATGCGTGATCGAACCCACCTCGATCGGACGACTCCCCTCGCCGACGGCGACGTGGTGAGCCTCTCCACGCCGCCGGTACGGGACTGATCTGCCGGCGGTACGTCGAGAACGAGCGTCGTCGGCCGGGGCCGATCAGAGGGCGCTCCCGACGACTGCCTCCGGGACGGTCCCGTCGTCGTTCCACTGCCGGCCGGCGTAGTACTCCCCCAGCGCCGACTCGAACCCCTCGATGTCGTACGGCAGGCGGTCGTCGCTCCGGTCCCGTCCACGTTGGTTGTTGAAATGCCGTTCGAGGGCCACGATTCGGTCGCCGATGGCGTCGAGCCGTTCCCAGTCGGTCCGCAGCAACGCCGCGAGATCCGACTCGGTCACGTAGTCGTCGATACCGAACGCACAGAGGACCCCGCTGTCACGGACCGCCATCTTGTTCTCCCGGTGGATCAGCAAGTCGACTTTCTCCGCGGAGAGACCGTCGGGGTCGACGGCGCCGTCGTATTCGGGACTCAGCATGTTGCCGTACATATGGTCGGCGCCGCGGTTCGCGACGGCGTACGAGAGCCCCTGTCCGTTGAGCACGCGGCCGTCGTGGGCGGCGAACTCCATGCCCTTGACGCTCCAGTTCTCGACGCCGAGTTCCGCGTGCGCACGGTCGACCCCCTCCGCGAGTAGGTCCCCGATCCCCTCGCGGTGGGCGATTTTGGGCAGGAGGTCGTGCACGAGTTCCGCGTTCCCGAACTCGTCCTCGGCATCGAGATACGCGGCGACGACGTTGCCGGCGCTGATCGTGTCCATCCCCAGCAGGTCGCAGAGTTCGTTCGACTGCATCACGTCCACGATGTCGCCGACCCCTTGGTTGCTGCCGAACGAGAACACCGTCTCGAACTCCGGTCCCTCCGTCTCGACGCCGGACGCCTCGTCCCTCGTGGGGAGTTTACAGGCGAAGGCACAGACCGAACAGGCCGCCTTCTCGTATTTCTTCGACTCGACGGCGTCGCCGTTGATCCGCTCGACGTCCTCGAACGACAGTTCGGAGAAATACCGGGTCGGAAGCGAGAAGTTGTCGTTGATGAACTGCGTGCCGGCGGTCGTCCCCTGGCGTTTCATCATGTCGTCGGTCGTCGCCGCCTCACCGTGGATTTCGGACTGGACCTCGGACGGGAGGTCGACCGTCGGCGCCGACTCGCCCGCGAAGGACATCGTCTTGACCCCTTTCGACCCGAGTACGGCGCCGAGTCCCCCGCGTCCGAACGCCCGCGAGTCGTAGGTCATGACGCAGGCGAACCGGACCAGGTTCTCGCCGGCCGGCCCGATGGTGACGAGGTTCTCCGACTCGAGGCCGTGGCGGTCGTTCATCACCTCGCTCACGTGGGGGACGTGGGCGTCGCGCAGTTCGGGTACTGCCTCGAATTCGACCCCGTCGTCGCTCACGTGAATCGCCAGCAACTCGTCGCTCTCGCCGACGACTTCGACGACGGGGTAGCCGGTACCCGCGAAGTTTCGGGAGAGGTAGCCGCCGGCGTTCGTCGAGACCAGGCCGTCGGTCAGCGGCGAGAGCGAAGTCATGTTCATGCGGCCGGTGAACGACATTTGTGACTGCTGTAACGGCCCGGTCGAGAGGTACGCTCGGTTCTCGGGGCCCAGCGGATCGGCGGTGAACGGAATGCGCTCGTGTGCGAGTCTGGTTGCGATGCCCCGCCCACCGAGGAACGATTCGAGGTGTTCGTCGATGGTCGATTCCTCGACGGTTCGCTCCCCCACGTCGATGGTTAACAGGGGGCCTTTTGCGTGTTCCATGGTGGTTTGGGTAACGAGAGCGTCGCACATGAACGTTCGGATGGGGACGGTCGTGCCGCCGACCAACCGACACCGACGGACGACGGCCCACCACATACGGATTATCTAACTGTTCACCCGCGGTTCGCCGGCCCCTCTCGGCGAATCGCCGGTACTGCCGTACAGTGAACCGTATCAGTCGTAGACGCGTCTGTCGATCCGATTCGATTCGACGTACTCCCAGTCGTACTCGACGCCGAGTCCCGGGCCGGAGGGCACGGGCACCGTGCCGTCGTCGTCGACTGCGTCGATGCGGTCGGTGTACCCCCCTCGATAGACGGGATACTCCGTGTGGGGACGCTTCGACTCCGGATGGACGAGTCCGAGTTCGTAGAAGTTGGTGTTGCGCGTCGCAGCCATACAGTGGCGCTGTGCGGGTCCCGCGAGGTGGTACTCGATGTCGACGCCGAGTCCCTCCGCGGCGCGGGCGATCTTCATCGCCCCCGTGATTCCGCCGTCCCATTCGGGGTCGGCGCGGGCGAAGTCCGTCGCGCCGTTCACCACGAAATCAGTCGTCGGCTCCAGCCCCCGCACGAGTTCCGTCAGCAACAGCGGCGTGTCGAGGCGTTGGCGCAGGTTCCGGTTGCCGTGCTGTGACCGACTCCCGTCGCTGTACGGGTCCTCGTACCAGAAGTAATCGTACTCGTCGCACACGTTCCCCACGGCGAGGGCGTCCGCGAACGTCTCGTATTTCGAGACCGGATCGTGCATCAACTGCATCCGATCCCCGACCCGCTCGCCGACCGCTCGGATCAGGGCCTGCTCCCGTTCGATGTCGGTCGTCTCCTCCCCACACCAAGTGTGAGTTTTGAACGCCGGATAGCCGTATTCGAGACAGGTCTCCGCGAAGTCGGCGAACGCGGCCGGGGAGTCAAGGCCGTCGTCGGGGTCCGCGAAGTACGTCGAGGCGTACGCGGGCAACCGCTCCCTGTACGTCCCGAGCAACTGGTGGATCGGCGCGTCGACGTACCGGCCGGCGAAATCCCAGAGGGCGATATCGAGCAAGCCGAGTCCCATCTGGTCGTACTTGCGGAGCCCCTGCCGCATCGACGCCCAGTGTCGTTCCCGCTGCAGTGGATCCTCGCCCAGCAGGGAGCGGGCACACATGTCGATCTGTGCGAGCGCCGGGCCGTTCCCACCGATGTACTCCCCGGTTACGCCCACGTCGGTGTGGACGCGGATGCCGTGTGCGGTTCGCTCGTGTGTCTCCCCCGGCACGTAGACGAGTTTCTGGACCGCCGGATCCAGGCGTGCGCCCTCGACCGGATACGTGAACGAGTCGACCTCGATCCGGGTGATCGTCGGACTCACGCGTCGTCACCCGTGTACGTCCGCCTCGTTCCTTCGGCCATCTCGTGTGACAGTCCTCGCGGCGCCGTGTCCGTGCCGTACGGGACCGTCCGTTCGTATTCGATCACGGTGTCCTAACGACGCGAGTCAGAGTATAAATTAGTTGGTGCGGCCTTGGTCCGGGCCGCTCGACGCTATGCTTCCATCTCCTGTTCCACTTTGTGTTCGATCTGACTCGTTATCCGCAGAAGGTCGTCGCCGTACTCGTCGATCAGGTACTCCTCCGGGAGGCTGGCCGCCGGCCCGAACACGTTGATCGCACCGACGTTGCCCGTCGGTCCCGTGATGACCGCGCCGATGCCGTTTATCTTTTCGTGCCACTCGCCACTACTGA
>Ga0209946_1000132_pt1 | contig 29240 bp, 36 predicted proteins | sample SalPon2_A_H2O_MG_FD_185704 | JGI IMG/M metagenome (GOLD analysis project Ga0209946, IMG submission 185704) | Salt pond water microbial communities from South San Francisco under conditions of wetland restoration - Salt Pond MetaG R2_A_H2O_MG... | ecosystem: Environmental > Aquatic > Non-marine... | reverse complement strand
TCAACGACTCCAAGCCGCAGAGTCAAAACAAGACGGTCAATCCACCGGCGGCGATAACGCAATTTACCCACACTGGAAAATGGAAGAAGGCGGCAGCAGTCTGCTTCGCTTCTTACCTGACGGTGACGATAAGAACACATTTTTCTGGGCAGAACGACAAATGATCCGGCTTCCGTTCAACGGTATTAAGGGTCAGGCTGACAGCAAAAACTTATATGTGCAGGTACCATGTGTAGAAATGTGGGGTGATTCTTGCCCAATTCTAGCAGAAGTTAGAACTTGGTTTAAGGATGCATCACTTGAAGACATGGGACGCAAGTATTGGAAAAAGCGTAGTTACGTTTTCCAAGGGTTTGTTCGCGAGAACGCACTTGCAGATGACACTCCACCCGAGAATCCAATTCGACGGTTCATTATTGGTCCACAAATTTTTAATATTATTAAAAGTGCACTGATGGACCCAGAACTAGAAGAGTTGCCAACCGACCTTAGTGCCGGTCTTGATTTTCGTATTAATAAGACCTCAAAGGGTGGGTATGCTGATTATTCTACTTCTAAGTGGTCACGAAAAGAAACACCACTAACCGAAGAAGAACAAGCAGCAATTAGCACCCATGGACTATATGACCTTTCTGAATTCTTGCCGAACCGACCATCTGAGGAAGGACTTCGTGTTATGAAACAGATGTTTGAAGCCAGTGTTGATGGCGAGGCATACGACCCAGACCGGTTTGGTGCATATTACCGGCCAGCAGGAATGTCTGCTCCATCTGGCACTAGTGTTTCTACTGCACCAGCACCAGCACCAGAGTCGTCACCAGAACCTGCCCAGTCAACCGTTCAGCCAGAACCAGCACCTGCTGAAGCAGATACTGAGCCAAAGGCTGACACTGGAACCCAGAAGGCTGAAGATATTTTGGCTATGATTCGGTCTAGACAGTCTAGTTAACTCCAAAAAAGAGTAGGGGCAATGCCCCTACTCTTTTTCTATTCAATTAATTTAAAAATAATTCGCTATATTATATCGCGATAAATCTACGTATAAACCACTTAGGAAAAACTATGCCGAAACCATTTGATGTTTCAAAATTTAGAAAACAAATCACAAAGTCTATTGATGGACTTTCAATTGGGTTTAATGACCCCACTGACTGGATTAGTACAGGAAACTATGCTCTAAACTACCTTATTTCGGGTGAGTTTGATAAAGGTGTTCCACTTGGAAAAGTGACGGTGTTCGCTGGGGAAAGCGGAAGTGGTAAAAGTTACATGTGCTCGGGAAATATCGCTCGTCATGCCCAAGAACAAGGAATTTATGTAGTTCTTGTTGATACAGAAAATGCACTTGATGAGACATGGTTACAAGCACTTGGCGTTGATACAAGTGAAGACAAACTACTTCGTCTTAGCATGGCCATGGTTGATGATGTTGCTAAAACCATTAGCACATTTATGACTGATTACAAAAATCTCCCAGATGAAGAAAAGCCAAAGGTTCTTTTTATTATTGACTCTCTTGGCATGATGCTTACACCTACTGATGTCAATCAATTTGAATCAGGTGATATGAAAGGTGATTTGGGTAGAAAAGCAAAGAGTTTGACTGCACTTGTGCGTAACTGTGTCAATATGTTTGGTGCATATAATGTAGGTATGGTTTGCACAAATCACACCTATGCAAGTCAAGATATGTTTGACCCGGACGACAAAATCAGTGGTGGTCAGGGATTTGTGTATGCTTCTTCTATTGTGGTAGCAATGAAGAAGATGAAACTTAAAGAAGACGAAGATGGCAACAAAATTTCTGATGTAAAAGGTATTCGTGCTGGATGTAAGGTAATGAAAACTCGTTATGCAAAACCTTTTGAGAGTGTTCAAGTTAAGATTCCTTATGAGTCGGGAATGAACCCATATAGTGGTCTCGTAGATCTTGCTGAAAAGAAAGGGTTGCTTGAAAAAGACGGCAATAAACTAAAATTTACCACCCCTTCGGGTGAAGAAGTCAAGCAATTCCGCAAGGCTTGGGAACGAAACGACGATGGTTGTTTAGATTTGTTGATGCAAGACTTTGTAAAAAAAGAAGAAGTGCTAAGTACCGATGCACCAGACGTGCCAGATGAACCGGAGGAAGATAATGTCGATTGACTTAGCAAATGATTTGTGGATTGAGTTAAAAAGTTATATTAACTATGCCGAAAGAGAAGATGCTGCAAAAGTTGTGGTAGACCTCTTAGGTGATTATGACTTTGCACCTGATGAAATAGTAGCAGCATTTAAATCTGACACAGATATGCAAGAAGTTATTCAACGAGAGCATCCTGATGTTGAGATGGATATAGATGACCCAGAGGATGATTACTTTTACGAGGATGAAGACGAATAACATCTTATGTGGTATAGCCGTATAACAAATGACCTAGGTCAAATACCAAATTTTCTTGCTCACTATGAAAGTGAATTAGAAGATGCTAAAGGTGAATGCAAACTCTCTGGTATGGTTGAGCGTAATATAAAAGACCTACCGGGTATTACTGAACATAGGTTCAATCAGTTACAAGAAATTGAAGCGGTATTGAGTTATCTTAACATAGAATTGAAACGTGTTCGCAGACGCCACTTTCAAAAATATCTGGAAAACTATGCTCGTGCGTTGACCAGTCGTGATGCTGAAAAATATGTAGATGGCGAGGATGAAGTGGTTGATTTTGAAACTATAATTAATGAAGTTGCACTAATGCGTAATCGCTGGCTCGGAATAATGAAAGGTTTAGATAACAAACAGTGGATGTCGGGCCATATTGTTAGGTTGCGTGCTGCTGGTATGGAAGATATTCAGGTTTAATAATGTATAGACCATTTACCACACCAACAGAAAGCCATAAACATAGTTTGCAAACATTGCGTTTGTTGTATGAATTTGATGATTTTATGGAGAGTGTCGAAACTCTCGCCGACATGGGATGTGGCGAAGAGGGACTTGATCTTGAATGGTGGGCAACAAGAACTACACGTGATGAGGATAGTCCAGAATTATTAGATATTAAATGTACTGGTATTGATTTAGTAAAAACAACTCGCTCTGCTAGGGATCATAAAAACATAGTATATCTACAAAGAGATTTCGAAAATTTTGACGATGAAAAGAAATTTGATGTAGTTTGGTGTCATGATTCTTTTCAGTATGTTTTGAACCCTCTCAAAACCCTTGCCGAATGGTGGCATAAAATAACACCGGGTGGAATGGTGGTCTTAATTCTTCCACAATTTACTAATGTGGAGTTTAATGAGTTGGCATTTGATCAATGGTCCGGGTGTTATCATAATCATACTGTGGTTTCTTTAATTCACCAATTAGCAGTTAATGGATTTGACTGTCGCGATGGATTTTTTAAAAAAGGCGTTAATGATCCATGGCTCCACGCAATAGTTTATAAAAGCGAACAGCCACCAATGAATCCAAGAACAACAACTTGGTATGATTTGGATGAATGCGGATTAATACCAGAATCAGCATCTAAAAGTTTAAAACGGTTTGGGCATGTAAGACAGCGAGACTTAGTGTTGCCATGGCTGGATAAAAGTCTTACATGGTTTGGGCAACATTAAAAATGAAAATATTATTATTGTCACCCAAATCAGGCATTCCAAAAAGTAAAAAAGAGGTTAATAGTTTTACATCCGTATGGTGCTATTATCTATATCATGAATTAAGAACATTTGATATTGAGATAGATTTTTTAGCAGTCCCGCCATTTGATTCTGACGAAGAACTTTCTCAATGGTTTGAAAATTTAGATGTTGAAAAATATCATGGCATAGTCGCATTAGGTCTTAGATACTTTAGTCAGTTGCCACAAGCAATCGGACAATCTTTATATGATCGTTATCAAGGCATTCTTTGTCAATTATATGATGGCAGTCGCTTAGATTCAGATCCTGTAGATGTGACATTTACCTTTAGGGATGATGACTGGAGGTATCCTCTTGGATCTTCAAATAATAGGTATCAAAGACATCATGATAACAATGTTTTGATAGGATGGGCTGCAGATTCACGATTAATAAAAAGCAAACAACCACGCAAGAAACTTAGCATTCTCGTAGATCATTCTGCATTTAATCACAATGCATCAGATCGTTCATTTGATACTCTTATGAATATCAGAAATTTAATACATTCTGGTGTGTATAAGGATCACGGGTTTGATTCAGTTGAAGTCAGACGATTTGTTTCTGGTGAAGTAGAAATTGTTGATATAGATAATTTTACTATAGAGCGATATGATAGAAAAGGAATATCATATGTAGATGCTTGTAAAGAATACTCAAAATCACATATTTTCTGTGTTACGCACGAAGAAAGCGTTGGACAAGCTATAATTGAAAATGCCACATCTGGTGCGTTAATTCTTAGTCCTAAAGGGTTGGTGAATAAAGATCGTTTAAACACAACCAGACACATTGAGTGGGATTCTACAATCAACTGGCAATCTACACTGGATGCAATTGATATAAAAAAATCCAGACAAAAAGCACTTGAAAATTCTTGGCATGATATCAGTAAAAAAATAATTGATACTATTGAAACTCGATACAACCAAAAACATTCTGAGGAATCTCTGTGATTAAAATAATTTGTTTAAAGTGGGGAGAGAAATACGGCTCAGAATATGTCAATCGGCTGTATAATGGCATTAAAAGAAATTGCACATTACCATTTGAACTCCACTGCTTTACTGACAATAAAGCGGGAATTGCTCAAACCGTTATAACACATGACTTACCATACTCTGCTACAGTTGCCTCATGGTGGAATAAAATCTGGTTGTTCAGCAATGAAGTGCCGTTTGCTAAAGACGAACACATATTTTATCTAGACTTAGACACGCTGATTACAGGCAATATTGATTACCTCTTGATGGATAATACAGATGGGTTAGTTATGTTGCAAGATTTTTACTGGGGGCTAGCCAGAACCGCAACACAATCTGCTTCTGGTGTAATGTCTTGGAATGTGGGAAAATTTAATCATGTTTGGAATAGTTTTATACAGAATCCAGAAAAAGCAATTGAGTCGGTTCATCCACACGGAGACCAAGTTTTTATCGGCAATACTTTACGAAATAGTGTTAAATACTGGCAAGATTTGTATCCTGAACAAATAGTAAGTTTCAAAGTGCATTGTGCTAATGGATTGCCAAATAATGCAAAAATTGTATGCTTTCACGGCGAACCTTCTATACCAGATGCCGCAACAAAATCATGGAAATCTTGGAAATTTAAGGCCGAGCCTCAGCCATGGGTATTGGATTATTGGAAATGAATAATAAAGGCTATCGTGTAGTGCATGTTAATATACCAGCCAAGCATATTTTTGGTATGGTTGGAAGGTGTGGCGGCGGTCATAATTCAGTATGGACGGATTGGACTAAAGAGGGAAGAACAAAAAGAAGCAAAATTATTGCAGAATTTGAATCTGGACTTGATGAAATATGCGGCCATTATAAAAGACTTGAAAAAAGTATTTTAGCAGAAGGCTTTCGCAATCCAATAACAATAACATGCGGCCCACCCAAAAAACGCTCATGGGATTGTGTCCCTCCAGAAATGCATAAAACCAACCCTAAGAAACTACTTTTTTTAGAAACAACAGTAGGTGGAAGTCGTTTGTGGATAGCACAAAAGCATAATATGACCGTTCCTTGCCTAGTAAATGATTGGACTGGTAGGTATCAAACTCACAAAGAATTAACCGATGTTGAAGAGATTAAAAAACTTTATGTAGATCCACCAAAGAAATTAAATTTTGACGATAGACTTGGGCTAATTGAACAATTTGACACACAAAAAGTAGGTCATCATCTTGGTTCAGAATGGAGCGAAGATAAACTAGTTGTTCAGCGAGCCCCATTATGGGTAGGTATAATGAACAAATATGGCTACCGCGTTGATGGTTTGCCTAAATTTGTTAATCAGATACTTCTTGATGCCGGTATTGACCAATCTAAACTAGACAAGTAAATATTTTATACTCCTTATGTTAAATGTTATTTGCGTTAAACATGGTACAAAGTATGACCATGAGTATGTCAATAGACTCAAAAATATGGTGTCTCGGCATCTAACGCTTAAACACAGATTTATATGTTTTACAGAAAATACTGATAAGATATCATCTGATATAGAAATTATCAATTTACCTGATGTGCCGGATTTGGCTGGCTGGTGGTATAAGCCTTATATATTTTCACCCAATCATTTTTCATCAGGCGATATTAACTTATACTTTGATTTGGATATGGTGATTGTCAATAATATTGACCACTTTATCCGATACCAACCAAACCAATTTGTTGGTTTGCAAGACCTCTCTAGAATATTCCGACGAAACTGGGTTAAACTAGGCAGTGCTGTTATGAAGTGGCCAGCAAAAACACAAACCGAAATATGGACGGAGTTTGAAAAAAACCACAAGTCTATAACCAAGAAGTTTCGTGGTGACCAAGACTGGATTTGGCATTTATGTCGTGATGAATTACAATTCTTCCCCGAGAAGTGGATTCAAAGTTATAAGTGGCAAATACGCGACCGGAATGACTTAGAGAAAACATGCCACGGCTTGCGATTCACAAAAACGAAAGACCCTGTTATACCTGTTGATACATCAGTTTTGGCTTTTCATGGAACACCCAATATTGTTGATGTCAAAGACCCAGTTATTGTTAGAAACTGGTGTTAAGCACTTGCAATCGTTCATGCGAGTTGTTATACTACTCTTTCATTCACTGACGAAAGGGCATTATCGTGACACAAGTTTTAGTACACGAAGGCAAATACCGCACATTTGATGTTTATAATCAGACATTTGAGTTAGTCAAAGATTACAAAGAAGGCAAGCGAGGTGGTTTTGTTACCGTTCGCAGCAATGGACGTTTTGGGCCAGAGCATGACGTTGTGCGTATTCGGGTAGGCAGTCCAAAAAATATTGAAATCGGTGATTTTGAAGATGTTTCAGAGTCAGTGTCACCAGAACAGGGCGAGACTGACGAAGAAGTAATTGAGCGTATTGCCGAGCGATTTGATATCCTAGACAACATGACTCGTGCCACTGTAAATGGCGATGTCCGTGCAATGATCGTTTCTGGTCCTCCCGGTGTCGGCAAGAGTTATGGCATTGAAAAGCAATTAGAAATGGCGGGGTTGTTCGATACCATTGGTGCTAGAGAGCAGAAGTATGAGTTTGTTAAAGGTGCGATGACGCCCATTGGTCTTTATTGCAAATTATTTGAGCGTCGCGAATCTAATAATGTCATCGTCTTTGACGATTGTGACAGTGTCTTGCTAGATGATCTTTCTCTTAATATCCTCAAGGCGGCATTAGATACAGGTAAAACTCGTCGTATTCACTGGAACGCTGATAGTCATAAACTACGTAGCGAAGATGTACCCAACAACTTTGAGTTTCGTGGAAGTGTTATTTTTGTGACAAATCTTAAGTTTGAAAATGTCCGTAGCAAAAAGTTGGCAGATCATCTTGACGCATTACAAAGTCGTTGTCACTACCTTGATTTAACTCTAGATACTATGCGTGACAAGATTCTCCGCATTCGCCAAATTTTTCTCAAGGGTGATTTGTTTAAAGATTACAATTTCTCTCCAAATATGGGTGAAGAAATCATTGATTTTATGCAGGAAAATCATGGTCGTCTACGTGAGGTAAGTTTGCGAATGGCACTTAAGATTGCAGATTTGACTAAGATTTCTGATGATTGGAAAACTCTGGCTAAAAATACCTGTATGAGTAAGTAAACCTATAGATGAAAAAAGCAACGATTATTGTTAAAGACGAGGTCAACGTCAAAATTGAAGGACTTGACCTCGATACCAGACGAAAACTGACTGGCAAGTTTAAATATGAAATCCCGGGAGCCAGATACATGCCAGCGGTGAGGCTGGGCCGCTGGGATGGGAAAGTGGCATTTTTTCAATTAGGCGGATCAACTTTTGTTAATTTGTTGCCAGAAATTATACCTATTCTTGTAGAAGAAAATTATGAGATTGAGGTCGACGACCGTAGAACATATCAAGTAGATTATGATTTAGAAGATGTTGATGAACAATCTTTTTCTGACAGAAAGTGGCCATCAACACATCCTGCTGCTGGTGATTCTATAGTACTTCGTGATTACCAAGTAGAAATAATTAATAATTTCTTAAAAAACCCACAATCAATTCAAGAAATCGCTACCGGTAGTGGTAAAACGATAATGACTGCGGCATTAAGCCAGCGTGTAGAACAACATGGCCGAAGCATAGTTATTGTTCCTAACAAAAGTTTGGTGACACAAACTGAAAAAGACTATAGCAACATGGGGCTTGATGTTGGTGTATTTTATGGCGATAGAAAAGAGTTTGGACATCAGCACACAATCTGTACTTGGCAAAGCCTTAATGGTTTAATGAAAAACACCAAGAATCAAACTGCCGATATTTCTATTAGTGAGTTTTTAGAAGGTGTTGTTTGTGTAATTGTTGACGAAGTACACAGTGCAAAAGCTGATGCATTAAAAACCCTATTAACAGGTGCAATGGGACATGTTCCAATACGATGGGGATTGACTGGAACAGTACCAAAAGAAGATTATGCATATCAAGCATTGCACGTTAGTCTTGGACCTGTGGAATCACAGTTGTCAGCATCTGAATTGCAGGACAGAGGGGTATTAGCAAACTGTCATGTCAATATAGTTCAAATGATTGATTATGTAGAATATAATAACTATCAGAGTGAATTGAAATATCTACTTGAAGAATCTGGTCGTTTGGATATGATGAGCCAGATTATCAAACAGGCTAGTAATTCAGGCAATGTTCTTGTTCTCGTTGATAGAGTATCTGCCGGAAAAGAGTTAGAATCTAGGTTAGATAACTCGGTATTCATTTCTGGTAGTACAAAAGCAACAGACAGACAGGACCACTATGACCAAGTTGCTGACTCCGAAGGTAAGATTATCATTGCAACATACGGTGTTGCTGCAGTAGGAATTAATCTTCCTAGAATTTTTAACCTTGTTTTGATTGAGCCGGGCAAGAGTTTTGTTCGAGTTATTCAGTCAATTGGTCGTGGTATTCGTAAAGCCGAAGATAAAGATCACGTACAAATTTGGGATATTACATCAACTTGCAAATTTGCAAAACGCCATTTAACAAAGAGAAAAAGTTTCTACAAAGAGGCACAATATCCATTCTCAATAGAAAAATTAGATTGGCAAAACTAAAAAATAACTTGACTTCAACAACACATAGGTAGTACAATAATAGGTTATGAAAATATTAACGCTTGAAGATGGTGCATACGAGTTAGACACCATACCAGAAGAAATAGACGATATACGATTCGCAATTTTAGACAACTCAGACCCCACAAATCCAGATTACTTTTTTATTCCTCTAATTTTTCTAGAAAGTTTTAATGCACCTGCATTAGTTCTGCGAATAGATAATGAAATTATTAAAATGCCTATGGACTGGCATATATTAATTGGCGAAGCAGAGTTGGGCGATCTTGAGATGTTGCCAATGACCTCAATAAATGACAGAGGGTTTCGCACCTTCCTGTTCAATCCACTTACCAGTTTTAGTGCAGAATTTGCTGATGTAGAAATTGTAGATGTCTATCATGAGGTGACTTGGTATGCACCAAAGTTAAAAAATGGTCAGATTCTTTGCGTACCAATTGAATCGGGCGATAATCCACGCTGTATTTATTTTGCCAAAGATATTAGTAGAAACTGTGAGGTTGTAGATTATCGCAATGCGTGGTAAGTCACAAAGTACTAAATTAAATATACAGTGTGAAATGAAAATGCTCGATGAAAAGAGCAGGACGTTTTATGATGATTTAAATGAAGAGGAAAAGAAAAAGTTTTCAACCTATTTAATGATACGATGGGGGAGTTCAGTACAAGGTTCACCAGAATTACAAGAATATTATCTACATGCGACAAACCAACGGTTGAACAAACATTTTTTTGACATATATAATCATCCAAAACTGCAATGGCTCTGTGCATCAACTATTAGCCCGGACCTTGGTGTTTATAGACATACGTGGATAGGACATAAAAAGAAAAATCCTGATGAAAGCAAAAAGTTAAAAACTTTGAAAGAGATTTTTCCGACAGCAAAATTAGATGATTTGCAAACACTATCTAGTATTGCCGATAAAAAAGAAATTTCAGAATATAAAAAGAAATTTGGAGAATAATGACAGATTATACATGCAAATATTGTGGTAAAAGTTATGTGAGAGAATCAACTCTTGCTGCACATTTGTGTGAAATGAAACGTAGATATCAAGATAAGGATCATAAAGGCGTTCAACTCGGACTCAACGCGTATCTGAGATTTTTTGAAAAAACGCAAGGTTCTGCCAAATTAAAAACATTTGATGACTTTGCACAAAGTAGTTATTATCGTGGTTTTGTAAAATTTGGATATTATTTAATAAGAATTCGTGCTATAAACACTAGCCGTTTTATTGACTGGGTCATCGATAATAATAAAAAATTAGATCACTGGTGTAAAGATAAAATTTATGCAGAATACCTATATACGTATCTACGAACAGAAGCATCAAATGATGCACTTGAGCGAGCAATAGAATATAGTATTGAGTGGGGAGATGAAACAGAATGTCCTCCACATGATATGTTGCGATATGGAAATTCTAATAAAATATGCTACGCCATATCTACAGGTAGAATTAGTCCTTGGATAATATATAACTGTGAAAGTGGGCAATCATTTTTAGATAATCTAAATACCGAACAATTAGCAATTGTATGGCCATGGATAGAACCAGAATATTGGCAAGGACGCTTTGCAAAGTATCCTTCCGATCAATTATATGTGCAAAAAATATTAAAAGAAGCCGGGTGGTGATAAAAATTAATGAGTAATGTTTACAGTAATCCGTGGTCAGGCAAAAGACAGTTTTATAAAGGGAAAGTGAAAAAAACACTAACAGCAGAAACTGACCCATCCTATAAAAAATATTGTAAGAAAAAGAAAAACAAAAATAAAATAATGTCTTATGCCGCTTGGTGCAGAAAAGAAAGGCGAAAAGGAGGCATTTTTTAATGCCAGATGTTGACATAGATTTTGCAGATAGAAAAGCAATACTTGATTTAATTAAGCACACTCCTGCAAGACAAGAAAATAATGGTGAAATACAAAAACATAATTCTGGTGTTTATGTAAGTGATATACCCTATGATCCAATGAATAGTTGTGCGGCTATTGATTATCGATTGGCAGAAGACCGGGGTTATTTCAAAATTGATTTCTTAAATGTCTATGTGTATTCATTAATAGAAAATACCGAACACTATCAGTGGTTGCTAAATCAACCTGTGCCGTGGGAAACCTTGCAAGACAAAGCTTTTGTTGAAAAAGTGGTGCATCTTGGCAATCATTTTTATAATATGCAAAAAATGCCGGAGTCGGTTAATTCAATAGAACGGTTAGCAATGTTTCTGGCTATAATACGTCCGGGCAAGAAACATCTTATTGGAAAACCGTGGAAAGAAGTAGCAGAAACTGTGTGGGAATCAACCGATAGTGGATATACATTTAAGAAAAGCCACGCCATTGCTTATGCTCATCTTGCTGCTTTGCATATGCGATTAATCCATTTTTCTGACAAGAGTTATTGAGCGACGCTTTCCTTTTTTAGCAACGATTTCTGATAAACAGCACTCAGGGCCATGTAACAAATCTAAATCTTTATTATTAAATGTTTTTAGATACGGCCTAAACTTGTCCCATTCACCTTTCAAAAATATATTAATAGGAATCATTCGATTAGATTCCCACCACCATATGTTTCCTAGTTCTAAAAAACTAATTTTTAAATCAGGGTCTGTGATATCACCAAAATCATAGATAGTGGTTATATTTGAATCTCTGTTTTGAATTATTCCAAGGTATTCTTGACCTGCGTAACGACAGACAGAGATGAAAGGGTACTTTTCATCTAGTTTTTCAAATAGTTCAATACTCATAAATACTTTAGGTGATCAAGAATGTACTCGACTCAGGCATATTTATACCAACAAAACACTCGCATAATAATCAATGAAGTCGGTGCAGACTTTGACACAAAGAGGTCAAGAATAGTGTATGCAAAACCATTTCGCGTAAGTCGCGGTGTTGATAATAATTTACTTCTTGAATTTCAGAATCAAGAACAACGGCCTTTCGATCTAACAGGCAGTACCCTAATTTTTAGAGCGATAAGCCGTGATGGCAAACAATTATTAATAGAAAAACCAGCAACAATACTTAATGCTAAATCAGGGCGGGCCCGAGTAACGATTACTGCAGCAGATTTAGACAATGTTGAAGCACAAGATGCAAGTTGGTCAGTAACACGAGAATCTGGTGTATTAACTGAACCAACTTATATGGATGAACAGGCTGGTTCACGCGGTGAATTAGAAATTCGTGACGCTGTTTTCCCTGATTATGTGCATACCTCTGAAATTACAATGCCATCACAATCAGAGTTTATTGGTAATGAACGCCAATCAACCTATGGATTGAATTCACCACCTAGTGATCCACAGGTACAATATAGCAGCTGGATACGAGGCAAAGAGATTGACCAATCAACATTTCAAATCAAACTAAAAAATTATACTGGAAATTTAGAAGTGCAAGGTGCGTCAAATAGTGATGATATATGGTTTGGGAAAATCGGGTATCCTTGGTTTGAAGTTGATTTCTCACTTGCCAACGACAACAATAATACAAAAATTCCAGAATTAGAACTTGAAGATAGTAGTGAAATAATTGCTATCAACATTACGGGTTATTATCCGTGGCTCCGTATATACGGAAGAGTTTCTGGCGGTTCAATAGAAAATATCCTATATAGATAGATGATTAAAAAAATAGTAGGATTTGGTGATTCATGGGTGTATGGAGATGAACTATTAGATCCAGAGTATGCCAAAAAAGTAAAAACAGCTCACCCAAATGACATTCAAAATAAACCGTACCGTGAGAAGAATTGTTTTCTTGGTCTTCTTGGCGAATACTATGATGTTCCTGTAGAAAATTTTGGTATTGCTGGTGGTAGTTTACAAAGTTCAATATGGACATTTTTGTGGTGGTATGAAAACGAAAAAGAATTTGATTTATCAGAATGTTTAATTCTTGTTGGTCACACAGACTCAGATCGTTCGAGTTTTTACGATCCAAACCACGTGGTGTACGAAGATGACCCCCCTTGGAATCGTTTTGCCCATAGTTCTTGGGTGGAATATGGATTTATGGGAATATCTAAAGAAATGCGAGAGATGGCAAAAATGTACACAGTCCTTACAGACAGCCCAAATTTAAGGCGTTTGAATTACATGCAAGCAGCATTGTTTTTTGATGGGGTTGCAAAAAGTCATAATTTGCAATTATACCAATTTCATATTATGCCACGTGAAGTTGAACTAAATCTTGATACCATAATATGGGATGGTGAAGACACCACAACTTGGTTTAGAGATCATCCTGCAAATCAACGCAGAGAGTTGATAAAAGAGGTCGGCCATCCAAATGAAATTGGTCACGAAATGATAAAAAACCGGTTGATTTCAAGTATCGAAAAGTGATATAATCTATCTAATGATAGATGTTAGACAATATCTCCCAGCCAATGCTAAAACCACCCCATCTGGGTGGATTAGTTTCTCAGGCCCATGTTGTATCCATAATGGTGAAACTGTTGATACTAAAAATCGTGGTGGATTAATCACCTCAGAAGAAGGTTGGACTTACAATTGCTTTAATTGTGGATTTAAGTGTGGATTTAAAAATGGTCGTAATTTAAATTTTAAAGCAAGAAGTTTTCTTCAGTGGCTGGGTGTTGATGGTACAGAGATTGATAGAATTAATTTAGAAAGTTTGAAATATCGTTCTATGAATGATATTGTGGCTACAATAAATTATAATCAGCCAAAGAAAAAACAGATTAACTTTGATTCTAAAGAATTGCCTCAAAACATTGAACTGATCAACGCCAAACATTTAGATCACAAAAAGCATCTGCTTAGCAGATGTATCGATGACTCGTATCCGCTGATGGCGATTGATTCCAATGAGTACGGTAGAGAAGGCATACTAGTACCATTTACCCACGATGAAAAAACAGTGGGATATACAATCAGATTTCTTGACAACCGCAAACCAAAGTATCTTTCAGACAGCCAACCCGGATATGTTTTTGGTATAGATTTACAACAAGAAAACTGGAAATACACTATTGTGACAGAGGGTATTTTTGATGCACTCTCCATTGATGGATTATCGGTAATGCATAGTACAGTCTCGTCACAACAAGCAGAGTTGATAAATCGGCTTCGACGTGAGGTCATTGTGGTTCCTGACCAAGATAACGCAGGAATGAGTATGATAGACCGAGCATTAGAACTTGGGTGGTCAGTAAGCATTCCACTTGAATGGCCTGAAGGCTGTAAAGACGTAAATGATGCTGTTAGAAAAATAGGGCGTTTATCAACAATAATAACTATTATACAAAATGCAGAACATAGTCGAATTAAGATAGAGATGAATAAAAAGAAACTTAGACGAAAACTAGGGATATCCATTGTCACTTAAAGAATACGGACCAGAAGTTCAACAATTATTTTTGGAAATGCTTCTTTATGATGCAGAGCTGTATGTGCGTATTCAAAATATATTCAATCCACTAAATTTTGATCAACGTCTGCGTCCAGTTGCTGAATTCATGCAAGAGCATTGTGACAAATACTACACAATGCCAGAGCGTGAGCAGATTTCTGCAACTACTGGTATCAAATTGCAGCCAATTGATGGGCTTAATGATGGGCATTTTGATTGGCTATTAGAAGAATTTGAAGCATTTACTCGCCGCCAAGAATTGGAGAGAGCAATACTGAAGTCTGCTGACCTATTAGAAAAGGGTGATTACGACCCTGTAGAGAAACTTATAAAGGATGCGGTCCAAATAAGTTTAACTAAAGATATGGGCTTGGACTATTTTGATGACCCCCGTGCAAGATTAACTGCTCTTAAAGATAATAATGGGCAAAACTCAACTGGGTGGACAGCATTAGACAAAGTACTGTATGGCGGATTTAATCGTGGTGAATTACAGATTTTTGCTGGTGGCTCTGGTTCAGGTAAAAGTTTGTTTATGCAAAACCTATCTGTCAATTGGATAGAGGCTGGGCTAAATGGTGTTTATATAACCCTAGAACTTTCCGAAGGGTTAACTGCTATGCGTCTTGATGGTATGCTGACTAATACTGGTTCTAAAGAGATTTTTAAAGACCTTGACACTGTAGAAATGAAAGTCAAGATGATGTCTAAGAAGTCTGGTACATTACAAATAAAGTATATGAATGCACAGAGTACAGTTAATGACATTCGTGCATATGTAAAAGAACTATCAATAAAAACTGGTAGACAAATTGACTTTATTTGCGTTGATTATCTTGACCTACTAATGCCAGTAAGTGCGAAAGTTTCTCCCAATGACTTATTTGTTAAAGACAAGTATGTTTCTGAAGAACTGCGAAACCTTGCAAAAGAACTTGGTGTACTCTTTGTTACTGCGTCCCAGTTAAATCGAGCCGCAGTAGAAGAAATAGAATTTGACCATTCACATATTTCTGGCGGTATTTCTAAAATAAACACGGCTGATAATGTGTTTGGTATTTTTACTAGTCGTTCTATGCGTGAGCGTGGTAGATACCAAATCCAGTTAATGAAAACTCGATCAAGCTCCGGTGTTGGGCAAAAAGTAGATCTGGAGTTCGATATGAACTGCTTAAGAATTAGTGACTTGAGCGAGGCTGAATCATCACCAGCACAGCCGAGCATTCTAAATTCCCTTGGGAAACAAGACAGCACTGGTAACTTCTACAGGGGTACTAGACTCTGGGCATCTGAGCCGGGAAAAATTGACGCTGATGTACAAAGTACAAAATTAAAACAGATGCTCAATCAAATAAAAAATCAATAATTGCAATTTAGTTGCGTTTTATAATCTTTCTTGTTAAAATAAATATCTAAAAGGATTCTCAAGCATGCAAAAACATACTCGCAGCATTTTGGACGAGTTGGAGTCCATCTACCAAGAAAAGCACTCTGACCGCGATCAAAATTATATTATAGAAAGTCGTGCTAGAAATGTCATTGCGAGTGCTGTGAGACTAATAGAGCAGATTGAAGAATCGTATTCTGAAGAAGAAGCCGAAAATTTATCTCGTAAGTTTTTAAACGCTATTCGTAATCGCGATCCTAACAAGTTTGCACGTATGTTGCGAAAAGCCACACCACGAGGCACTGAAGATGGGCGGTAATGCTTTTAAATCCCCTGATGGCAAACAGTTAACTCAGCAAATAAAGCAAGATCAAATTCCAAAAACTATTGAGTGGCTTGAAGGATTAACTGGTCTGCCATTAACTGACTATCAGTTGGGCAGCACTGGTCAAAAACCTATGTCTGGCGACATTGATTTGGTGGTCGACGCTACTAAAGTTGAAAAAGCACAATTATCCGACACACTATCTCAGGCAGTGCTAGAACAAGGCCAAAATCCAAAAGATTGGATTAAAAAAACAGGAGAATCTGTACATTTTCGTTCTCCAATTATGGGAAATCCAAAAAACGGGTTTGTCCAAGTAGATTTTATGTTTTTTGAACAACCTGATTTTGCAAAGTTTATGTTTCGTCAAGATGCAGATAGCACATACAGAGGTGCATCGCGTAATGTATTAATAAACAGCATTGCGAAGTCATTAAACTATAAACTAACGCCGAATCAAGGCATCACAGATAGAGAGACTGGTAAACTGGTAACAAATGACCCAGAACAAATTGCCAAACTCCTATTGGGTTCTAATGCTACAATTGATGAGTTAGGTAGTGTAGAAAAAATACTTGACGCATTAAAAGATGACCCAGAGCGAGAGTCTAAACTAGCGGCATTTAGAGAATATGCTGACAAACAAGGCATTGTTTTTGAACAAAATGTAGAAAATGTAGATGAGGATAGTCCTCACTTTTTGGCTCGGTTGCGTGATAGAATTGTCAATCACGGTATGCAAGTAATAGTTGAGAACGCTAGAATCGATCATCCCGAAGACTTGGTATTTGATCACGGTTCTGCTGGTCTTCAACGAGCAGTGGACGGAATTAAGTCTATTGTATTAAAACCAGAAAATACCACGGTAAAGTGGGATGGTATGCCAGCTATTATATTTGGACGAAAGCCAACTGGTGAATTTATTCTCACAGACAAAAGCGGGTTTTCTTCTAAAAGTTATGATGGGCTAGCGACTAGCCCTGAGCATATAAAGCGGATAATGGATAACCGAAAAGGTGATAGGACTGAACTTGTAAACCTGTATGCCAATTTGTTTCCAATGTTAGAAAAAACTATTCCCAAAGATTTTGAGGGATATGTTAAAGGTGACTTATTATTCTCGGCACGACCACCAGTTGTTGACGGTGCTTTTGAATTTACACCGAATACTGTCACTTACCGAATTCCAACAGATGGTGAATTGGGTAAAAAAGTTGCTAGCAGTCGTGTGGGAATTGCAATACATACTTATATGCCTTATCCCGGCGGAGGTTCTAAACCAATAACGTCTGATGTTTTACAGCCATCAAAAGGTGTTTTAATTCTTGATCCTTCTATTAAAGAACCAAGAAAAATTACGCTTGATGAAAAATCTTTTCAAAATATTGAAAAAGTACTGGCGAATCGCAGTGGAGAAATTGACCGGTTGTTTGACCCACAAGAATTGCGAAGCCGGAAGATAACTAATCTTCCTGCATTAATGAAACAGTATATTAACTCTCGTGTTCGTGATGGTAGTTTAGATAACTTGATTTCAGAGTTCCCAGAGTGGGTCAAACAAAAAGAAACACCCGGGAAAGTATCTAGAATATTTGAATGGTTGCAAGAGAACAAGTATGGTCTAGTTTCTGCTATGCGATCATTCGCCGAAATAACAAAATTAAAAAATGATGTTGTTAGACAACTTGATGGCCAAGCAAACGAAGTTACTGCAACAATAAATGGTAAGCCGGGGCATGAAGGCTATGTCAATGACGGTTTAAAGTTTGTTGATCGTATGCGTTTTTCTGCTGCCAATTTCCAAAAAAATGCGGGTGGGATATCGTGACAGATGATTCTGAACAAGATGACATCAGCATAAGCGATGTAGAAGTACATGATGCCCATGGTGGAGAAGTATTTGGCTCCAAATTTTTAACTGTTGATGGTGTCAAAAAAAGTGGTGTTGATGTTAATATCCTTGGTGATGAAGTATCTATCAGAAATCTCGTTACTTCAGAGGATAGCAAACGAAAAGGTTATGCACGGCGTCTTATAGACGACTTGTTCAGAGAATTCCCCGACAAGATAATAGCAGTCACAGAAATGACTGATGATGGGAAACAATTTTTTGATAAAAACTACAATGTAAACCCAGAAACTAAAGAAATAAAACCTAAAAATCAGTTAAATTTAATCAAAGAACTTAACGAAGCACGATTAATACGACGGTTAGACCGTATTAATGGCAAAGATATTGACGAATTGGGTCGCACATTGTTTAATCATTTGCTAGGATTGCGTGTTTTACATTACGAAGACCCGAAAGCAGCAGCAAAGTACGCAAAAGCCATAATGCGGCACCCTCAATTTAATGGTTTTCGTGTAACTAGTCCAGATATTTTTAATCTTGTAGTTTTTATTCAAAATAAAAATCGTTTTGCAGATAGAATAGAAATTGATAATGCGTTAAGTGTTCCGGAAATGCGACTACGAAGAAACTTGCGAGAAATAGAAAGTGGCAAGATTAATGAAAATGATTATGAAAAAATGATGTTAATCTTACAACGCCAATTAGATGGACTTGGTTCAGCACACTATCAACTACGCAGAGAAACTAACAGTTACCCCAAATTGCCTGACAACCAAAAGGTTCAAGTAATAAAAAGATTACTACTTTTGGTACGCAACCCTGTATTTTTCAGTGACCTTCATATGATTTTAAAACGTGTGGCAAAAGAAAAAGGCTATGTCGTCTAGGCCATAATAAATAAATTTGGCAAAATAAAGGATAATAACAAATGCTCACTGATGACATTGTAGTAAAAGATGACTTTTTTGACAAAGAATTAATATCTCAATTATGGAAAGAATGTTTAGATAACGACCATAAGGGCGAAGATTTTGTTGATCATCATGGAATTTGGAAAGGACACAGAGTCAGTCGTCAACAATTTATTAGACGATATGATGACTTAAACAACCATAACAATAATTATAATTTCTCACCTGCAGTAAAAGAAATAGAAAATATTGTCTTAAATGAATTCGAAGACGGCGTATTTATTAGAGAAATGACATTTCAACAGCTGTATTTGCCATGGGATATACATTGTGATTTAACAAGAGAAGATATAGCCCAAAATAATGCTTGTAAATCTCATGGTATAGAAAATTATACCCCATTTTATAATGTTTTAATTCCACTGCACGATGTTGACAGTAGAACAATGGTATTTCAACAAGAAAGTACAGAATATAACGACTTTTGGAGATTTAAGGAAAACAATCCTAAAGCAGACACGCCAGTAGACAAATCATTGTGGGATGAATATTTGGATATGTGCTGGCCAGATGACCGAGAATGGCTCACAATTAAAAAAATATTGCCAGCACAGAAAGCTGGTCAACTTATTGCTTTTAAACGAAATTTTTTTCATAGTAGTGATAATTTTCATAAAAGAAATATTGCTAGTAAGCATTTTATTCAAATTTTATTAGATAAAAATAATTAATTTACTCTATATTCTTATATTTTTTGCTTTTGTATAAATACTTACAGGACACAAACAGTCCATATACTTAAGGAGATATTAAAATGGCAGGAGTTACAAAAGTAAATCCACAATCCGCAACAGTTAACCCACAGAACCCTACTGAGAACCAGTGGGAAGTTGTTGGTAAAAACATCGGATTTTTCACAGTTGATTACACCAGCGACGTAAGCGGCTCATTGGGCCCAGACGAGGTTGTTGATTCAGTTTATCGTGCTATCCAGCAGTTCACAACAATCATTGCTGCCGGTCCACTATTTGACACTGGTTCACAGCAGACATTTGCTGCAGAGCCTCTACTGCTTTCGGGCGATGCCGATCCAGCAGAGAATGATCAGATTACACAGCTTCAAGCAGCCATTCGGGCTCTTGGCACAGTTGATTCAATCGATCTTAGTTCAGCAACTGTTACAGCAACAGGCCTAGCGATTGCCACCGCCGCCGCTGTTTAAAAACAATTTAAAATAAATTGTTATGAACCCCAAGTTTAATCGCTTGGGGTTTTTTATTGCTTAAATATAACAGATGTTTACTAGCATAAATTGTTATACACTTTTTGATATTACAGATACTGGAATACGTAGTCACATTCGTGCAGCACGATTCCCAATAACAGACAAGCACGGAAATTCGATACAAAATGAAAAAGAATGGGTACAGGCTAGAAATCAACAACGAAATTGGGAAACAATAATACAAATTGTTTCTTTAAGGGCTCAACCACTAAGAATTATCGGTCCAAGAAAAGTAAGTGTTAAATGGAAAAACAGTGACAAAGATGTTAACGCGTGGAAAATAAATTTTGAAGTTGAGCACACCAGTGTTTTTTATAGTACAAACAATGAGTTAGGTGCTCTAATAGACGATGCAGAAGGTGTTCCTATGTTAACTGGGCTTGGGGAATCTGTAAAACTAGAACCATATCTTGTATTGTCAGATAGTTTAGTTAATACATATTTCGAGATAGAAAAATGATAACTACTAACAATGAGGCAGGAAACTGCTTAAGTTTGTGGAGGAGCGGCCATGAATCGTACAGAGAAATCAATTATGGAACCAACTGATCTAGAAAAAAAGAGCTTAGAAACTCATGTGGACTTGTGTGCAACCCGTTATATGTTTTTAGAAGAAAAACTCAATGATGTGGAAGAAAAAGTTGACGCACTAGAAAAATTGACTAAACAAGTACACGAATGTGTAATCAAAAGCAACGAAAAAAGAACAGATCAGCAACTAAAATGGGCTGGCGGGGTAATAGCAATTTTACTAGCGGTATCAGGATGGGCAGTAGGAACACTAATATTAGGGTAAGCACGCTTACTGACAGAGTAATCCGTAATTTGAAACATCTGCGAGATGATTCTCGTAGTTTTTTTGCTCAAAAACTTTTTACTAAGAATGGATATGTTTGGAGGCTCCCCGGCAACTATGAGTTGCGTAAGAGCCATAATGCTGTTGATGTATTCAATGATGCTGAATATATTGCATCATTCTCTAGTATTAGAGTAGCAGCGGCTTGGTGTATTCTATCTGTCTATAACAAAAAAGATGAAACTCGAGTGTTAAAATACCATGATGACAGGAAATATTTTTTAGAAAATAATGTTCTTATTAATAAAAAACAGTTGCAAAAAACCGATAAACTCGAAGACCGAGACATCATCACAGCACGAATCTCTGATGATTATCAAAAATTAAATCTGTCTAAAAAACAAATAGATAAAATGATTAATTTGGCTAAATACTTTCAAATACGAGGATTTGAACATGAAACTTTTTGAACTAGATGCACCCAAGAGCAAACGCGTAGCATCAGTTATGTCATCACACTTTGGCAAAACAGTTGATTTTGACAATGTTACTGTACAAGAGGCACGCACAATGCTGCCAAGAATTAACAAACTCATCACTGAGCATCGTAAAACGCCAAAATTTCATTCTAGTGAAAAAAATCCTGCCTATCTTGAATTGGTTATGCTTGAACAAGCCCTCCGAGACAAAGTTAATGAAGAAGATTTAGAAGAAATTGCCCCTCTAGCAGGTGTAGCAGCAAGGGCAGCAGGTGCGGCAGCTGGATCCGCTGCTGTAAATAAACTAACAAGCAGCAAACATAGAAAAAAACAACATAAAGAAATAGAAGAACAGGACACAATTCCTATCGACATAGCCGCCCCAGAAACACAATCAGTATTAGACAAACTTGAGCGTGGCCAATCATTAAATACAGATGAGCAAAAGATAGCAAACGCCGTAGCAATAAAATCAGCTGATAGCCAGATTGGTGAGTCCCTTGAAAAACTTAATGAAAGTGATATTGAGCAAGCACAGGTTGTTCTCGCTGCCAAAGACTTAGTTGACCGTGTTCAAAAAATGATAGAAGATGTTTCAGAAGTTCAATATAAAGAACTTCCTGCACTAGTTGACCAAACAAGAACAGACTTGGGCACTAGCGAAGCAGAGGCACTACAAAAAAATATCGGCCCAGCACTTGATACCATTATGCAAACACTACAAAGCAGCAAAGAAGAAATGAATACTGGTCTTTCTGCATTAACTGGTGAAGATGTAATGAGCGTCCCCGGTGATGACGAAGCAGACATTGATGTAGAACCATCCCTTGATTCAGACGACGATGTTGACGATATTGATCTAGATCTAGACAGTTCTGATGATGAAGATATAGAATTAGATGATATTGAAGAGCCAGATTTAGAACCAAATCTAGGCAGAGAGCGTCGTTAATGAAGGTTACTGAAGTAACTGGTACAAATAACTCGATTGTCAAACTTACTGCACTTGCTCAATTTGTTTCAGAAAGAAGCAAAGAAGCAGATGCAGAGATTGGCATAAGCATGGATGCTTTTGTTGAGTTAGCACATGACATGGGTGTTTCAGTTACTCGCAATGATATGTATGATTTGGTCAAGCAACCACCACTGAATAACCTAGTTAAAGATATCACCGATAACAAAATAACCTTTCAAGGACAAACGTCGTCACAGGCAACAGAAATGCCAGTTGACCAAGCTGAAAAAATTGTCAGTAAGATGGCAAAACGAGCCTCAAAAATATAATCCTTACTTAAAAGTATTTTACTCTTTCTGATATGGTAAATATTGCCGTATGATTGAGATAACCCAGCAAGCAAAATTTAAACTCCAAGAAAAATTAAACCAGCAAACAGAATCTGTTGGCATTAAAGTCGGTGTGAGAAAGTCAGGCTGTTCTGGATATGCATATGTTATGGAATATATTGCAGAAGATGGGTTAGATAATCTTGTGAAACATGAAATAGATGGGGTTGAAGTTTACATCGATCCCAAGCATAATGTATTCTTAGAAGGAATGACTATTGATTTCCAGAAAAAAGGTCTCAATGAGTTATTTGAATTTATTAACCCAAACGAATCAGCCCGCTGTGGTTGTGGAGAAAGTTTTACCCTGTAATGTCATTACTAAAAAACAAATTTGATTATGAAAAAATATCTCGCGTTAGTATAAACAACGTTCGGTATTATGAAACCCCCACCAAAGATTGTGTGCCAAGCGTTACCAGTGTTCTTGATAAAACAAAAAGCGAAGAAAAACGTTTAGCATTGGAAAATTGGAGACGGCGGGTAGGTCACAAACAAGCCGCTGAAATAACTAGTGATGCAGCTAATCGTGGCACAAGACTTCACAACTACCTTGAAGATTATGTCACAAAAGGTTTTTTAAAAGACAGAACAAGTAATCCATATAGTTGGGCTAGTCATGCGATGGCAGAAACTATAATCGAAAAGGGCATTGTTAATGTAAATGAAGTCTGGGGTGTTGAGGTTCCTCTTTATTTTCCCGGAATTTATGCTGGAACCACCGATTCTGTTGGTGTACACAATGGCGACCCAGCAATTATGGATTATAAACAAAGCAATTCACGCAAAAAAGAAGAATGGATTGATGATTACAAACTGCAATTAGCTGCATATGCTACTGCTCATAATGAGGTATATGAAACAAACATTCGCAAGGGTGTCATTATGATGGCCGTAAAACCAGAAGTTGACAAGCAAAATAATGTAATATCAGAACCGGAATATCAAGAATTTGTTGTAGAAGGAAGTGACTTTGATTACTGGCAACAACAATGGTGGCAACGCCTTGAGTCATATTATAATGAAAACCAAAATGAAAATATCAATTACTGATGTAAAACAAAATTTATATTCAAGATATGATGTAATTTGTTTTGTTGATATAGCAGAGTTAGTAACGTCTCATAAAAAAATTTTCGAAACCCTTGACAAGCATAGAAAAGATGCGTTCAGCCCTGATGAAAAAATAATATTATATAGTTCTGAGTACCTAAACCAAACGTTATTAGATCATATTCAACGGGCAGCAGCAAAAATAGATATTAGTAATTTTTTTATTTTAATCTGTAATAATCAAGATATTTCAGAAAAATTAAAATTATCAAACGAAAAGTATGGTTACGATGACACCCAAATTCAGTCTGAAACAATAAATTTAGATGAAACAAAAAAAGTAAGCACTAAAAATATATTTAAGTTTGATACTATGTGTGCATTTCCCTTTTCAATGGCGATGATTGGGCAAAGTAACACTATGCGACCATGTTGTAAATTCGATGGTTCTATAGGCAACTTGGATAAAGATGATTTTTTGGCTTCTTTTTACGGGGATAGAATTAATGCAATTCGGAATGAAATGAAACATGGCAAGCGACCCGTTGAGTGTAATACATGTTGGGAGAACGAAGATAGCGGAACTACTAGCTTCCGACAACTTGGCTTGCTGAAATATGAAAAATCATTGGATTACGGGTGGTTAGATGATACGAAAATAAGAGATCTTACAATATCTCCTTCTAATATTTGTAATTTTAAGTGTAGAATATGTGATCATTATAGTAGTTCAGCAATTGCTACCGAAAAAATAAAAAATTCTGATTCGGAAAAAGAAATTAAGAAAATTAAAGACATATTAAAATATAAATTATCTGATAATAAAAAGAATAAAATTCTTAATATATTAGATCAATCCGCCGAAACAATTGAGTTTTTGCATATTTTGGGTGGTGAGCCATTTTTGTATCCACACCTTGAAGAAACTCTTGATACTTTAATTGAAAAGGGCTATGCAAAAAATATAGCTTTGGAATTTAATTCTAATGGCAGTGTATTCCCTGAACATTTAATTAATAAATTTAATAAATTTAAATCTGTAGAAATTTTATTGAGTATAGATGATATAGGTAAAAGATTTGAAATTCAGCGTGGCGATTCATGGGCAACAATATATAAAAATATCCAAAAATTTGTCAATATGAATTATAATAACATATCTATAAAAATGGCAGTCACTGTTAATATACAAAATTTAATGTATCTGGATGAAATTTATAGATTTTTTAATAGCATCGAAATAGATATAATATGGTGGTATCTTGAACACCCATATCACTACTGTATTGATAATATTAACAAAAAAACACAAACCAAAGTTATAGAAAAATATTCACAACATCCTGAAAAAGAGTTGAGAAATATAGCAGAACGAGTCAAATCTAATACCCCGGTATTAAACAATAAATTTTTAGAAGAGTGCAAAAAGTACGACACTATCCGAAATCAAAGTTTTTTTAAATATCATAAAGAGATAGTAGATTTGATGGCCGAAAATCAATTTGATGACCAAATCACTAAATACTAGATAATTGGAATTATCATAAATGGCAATAGTTCAGATATCTAGAATTACACACAGAATAGGTCTTAAAGAGAACCTTCCTCAATTAGATGGTGCTGAGTTTGGTTGGGCTGCAGATGCACAAGAACTCTACATAGGCAATGGGACAATAGATGAGGGTGCCCCAGCAATAGGTAATACACGCATTCTAACAGAACGTGATGATCTATTAAATTTCGCTACAAGTTATATATATCGCGGGGAAGCAGGTGGATATACGGTTGAAACCGGCCCAGACTCAAACGAAGATGTTGAGCGTTCTTTGCAACGAAAGCTAGACGATTTCGCATCAGTTAGAGATTTTGGTGCCCTAGGTGATGGCATAACTGATGATACTGCCGCCATAAATCGTGCATTATTTGAATTATATTGTCGTGATACAGACACACGGGTTAGGAGAGCATTATTTTTTCCAGCCGGTGTATATCGTGTTACAGATACCGTATTAATACCGCCCTATGCCAGACTTGTTGGTGAAGGTGGAGAAAGCTCTGTAATACAATATACGAGTGATGATTCTTCACTTGCGGATGCTGTGGTCAGAACATGCGGCAATAATTTAGAGACCGGCACAAATATCTCTACGGCTGAAATCACACCTCAATATATTGAAATTGATTCTTTGTCTTTTCATACTACCGACGATATATCTATATTTTTAGCAGATCGAGTACAACACCTTGAGTTTTCAAATGTTGTGTTTAGGGGTGAAAAAGGTATTGGTGATTTTGGTGGAACAATATCAGAGCAATCTGCATTAACATTTGATAGTGGTACAGGAATCAATACCACAGTAAAAGATATTATTGTAGACCGATGTGGTTTTTATAATTGTAACTACGGGGTTCGTGTCTTTGGGACTATTGAAGAAATTGAAAAAGTCACTGTAACTAATAGTGAATTTGATACACTTTATTCTGGCGTAGAACTTAATCCAAATAATACCGATAGTCAATTTTGGCCCGAGGGATTTAGAATTGCATCCAATAGTTTTGATAAAATCTATGCTCGTGGAATACATTTTTTCCGCACACAATACAGTGTTTCTGTTGGCAACGTGTTCTTTGATGTTGGTAATGAATTAAACACCAATGCTGATCCCACTGACGCATCTTTTCCTGTTATTGATATTGCAGAGTCAAACAATGTTAGTTGGAGTGATGTATTCAAACGCAAAGAAAACGCTGACTTTGAAAGGGTAGCAATCTCTTCAGACGCAAGAATAATTGCTAGTGAATCTGGTGATCGTATTCGCTTAGGACAACTCGCACAAGAGAGTACAATCGATGTTAATGTACCAATTGATACATCAACTGTAGAAGTAGCAACTATAGATGTTAGTGAAATTGATTCGTTCGATATTCGATATAGAATAAAAATACCTAGTGTAGATGAGGAAGAAATTGGTGGCGTGAAATCAGGTATATTATCTATTACTAAAGATTTTTCAGGAACAACACCAATATATAACGATGAATACGCAGAATCTGGTGATACAAGGGGATTCTATTTTATTGTTGAGCAACAAGAAACTATAGTTGCCTCTACTGTTATCGATGAAATTGTCATAAGTTTTTCAACAGCATCAAGCGGTTCTTCTCAAGGCACATTCCGTTATTCCCTCAGTTATTTTGACTAATGAATTGGCCACATCTTTATGAAGACCGGCTACGAGAATGGAATGACCTTAGGCAAAATTGTCAAGATTTGCCATTTGAGGAATGTCTTCTTCAAATAAATGACTGGTGGATGCAAGCTCCACTATCTACTCAACACATTGCTTGGGAGGATTGGGATGAATGGCCCAACCCTTGGGATTTATTGTCCGACAACACGTGGTGCGAATTAACCCGTTCTATTGGAATAGTATATACGTTAGGATTGCTTTTTAGAGAGGATATAGAAAGCGTATATATTATTGATTCTAATGAAGGTATTGTAGTTGAGGTACTCCCTGCTAAATATTTCCTAGGTTACTGCTATGGTGATCTTAATGGCGTTGACATACAACATCTAGTGGTAGATCGTAAAATCAACGCAAAAAATCTTAAGCACTATAAAAATTATTAAGTATCTTGAATGTTGTCCTTTGCCGCCCTCCGGTATTAGACATTATCCAAGAAGCCCAAACTACGCACTAAAATTAGGAGAATATTTAAATGCTATTTGAACAACAACTATCGAGAAAACCAGACCATTATCCTTGGACAAAACAATTCATTGATGCCATATGGAGTGGATTTTGGACACCAGATGAGTTTAACTTTAGAAGTGATTACTCACAATTCAAGACAGATTTAACAGAACAAGAACAAGAGGTTGTTGTAAGAGCACTATCAGCAATTGGACAGATTGAGGTTGCTGTGAAATCATTCTGGGCAAATGTAGGCACACACCTTCCACACCCTTCAATCAATGATTTAGGCTATGCTATGGCTAACTCAGAAGTCATTCATAATATGGCTTATGAGAAGTTGCTTGATGTTCTTCATCTTACTCATGTCTTTGAAGAGAACCTAAATGAAGAAGTAATCAGAGGCAGAGTCAATTATCTTAGAAAATATAATGAAAAGGTTTATGAAAACGACCGCAAGCAGTTTATCTATTCAATAATTCTTTTTACGCTATTCGTTGAAAATGTTTCGCTATTCTCACAATTTTATATTGTGATGCACTTTAATAGAAATCGTGCTGTACTAAAAGATGTGGCACAGCAGGTGCAGTATACTCGCAATGAAGAAATGCTTCATAGCCAAGTTGGTATTAAGTTAATTAACACGCTCCGCGAAGAGTACCCAGAACTTTTTGATCAAGAGTTAGAAGATAGAATTGCACACGAATGTCTAGAATCTATTCAGGCAGAAAGTCGAGTCATTGACTGGATGGTAGGAGATTATGCTATTGAAGGTCTTGATAAAGATATCCTCAAAGCATTTGTCAATAAGCGAATGAAAGATTCACTTGACCAAATAGGTTTTGATAGCTCGATGGTAAAATATGATAAATCTTTAGTAGATAAAACATTTTGGTTTGATGAGTCAACATTAGGCTCAACAATGACAGATTTTTTCCAAAAACGACCAGTCGAATATTCAAAGGGTCAGGGAATTTCTGCAGACGAACTGTTTTAACCGGAAGCCATAATATAAAAGAATGAACTATTTTGATTACAATAAAACAAAGGAGATACACATGGGGTTTGACTGGCTAAACAAAGATTCACGGACATTTTTGTCTCGTGGATATCTGTCGAAGGGGCAATCGGCAGAAGATCGTATTAGAGAAATTGCAGATAAAGCCGAGCAGTTTCTAGATGTAGAAGGATTTGCTGATAAATTTTACGATTATATGGGCCGTGGTTTTTATAGCCTGTCATCCCCTGTTTGGTCTAATTTTGGCAATAATAAAGGATTGCCTATCTCCTGCAATGGAGCATATGTTGGAGATGAAATTTCTAAAGTAATGGATAAAGCCAGTGAGGTTGCAATGCAAACCAAGCATGGTGCTGGCACCAGTGGGTACTTTGGCGACATACGCCCACGTG
>Ga0209946_1000131_pt1 | contig 29257 bp, 29 predicted proteins | sample SalPon2_A_H2O_MG_FD_185704 | JGI IMG/M metagenome (GOLD analysis project Ga0209946, IMG submission 185704) | Salt pond water microbial communities from South San Francisco under conditions of wetland restoration - Salt Pond MetaG R2_A_H2O_MG... | ecosystem: Environmental > Aquatic > Non-marine... | reverse complement strand
AAAAGCGTGGGGCCATCGGATGAAGGGGTTCCAACTGCAACGCAAAGTCGAGGGCGTCGAGATCGCGATCTGCGGGTTCTTCAACGGCGAGGAGTTCATCGATCAGGTCAACTTCAACTTCGAGCACAAGAAGCTGTTTCCGGGGAACATCGGCCCCTCGACCGGCGAGATGGGGACCTCGATGTTCTGGGCCGGCCAGAACAAACTCTTCGGAGAGACCCTCGGGAAAGTCGAAGGGTGGCTCGCCGACGAGGGGTACGTCGGGAGCATCGACATCAACTGTATCGTCAACGAACGCGGGATCTACCCCCTGGAGTTCACCCCGCGATTTGGCTACCCGACCATCGCGCTACAAGAGGAGTCGATCGAGTCGTCGACGGGAGAGTTCTTCTACGACCTCGCACACGGCAACGAGCCGGACGTGACCGTTCACAACGGGTATCAGATCGCCGTGCGAGTCGTCTTGCCGCCGTTCCCGTTCGACGACGAGAAGACGTACGACGAGAACTCCCGGAACGCGGCCGTGATGTTCGAGACCGCGCACCGCGAGGGGATTCACCTCGAAGACGTCAAGAACGTGGACGGCCAGTGGCGCGTCGCCGGCGAAAGCGGGATGCCGATCGTCGCGACCGGGAAGGGTGAGACGATGCAGGCCGCCCGCGAGCAGGCGTACGGCCGGATCGACGACATCGTGATGCCGAACCTCTACTACCGGGACGACATCGGCGAGCGATGGATCGACGGCGACGGCGATCGCCTGCTCGCGTGGGGGTACCTCGGGCCGCAGACGGAGTGACGGCCGGCGGTAGCGGAGCGACGGCCGCCGGCAGGCCGGTCCTCGCGCACGGGTCTCGTTGCGAAGCCGAGCGGCGGCCCTCCACGACTTTTTAACTGTCCGGGTCCACCACACGCGGTATGGCGAAGTACTCGACGGGCGGTGGCGGCGGCGGCGACGACGGCGACGCCTGTGAGCTCTGCGGGCGCGAGACGACGGATCTCAAGCGAGCGACGGTCGCCGGAGCGAAGCTCCTCGTCTGCTCGTCTTGCAGCCCCCACGACGACGCCGGTAACGCCCCGAGCGGATCGGGCGGTCACGGCGGCGGTGGCGGCAGTTCGGGCGGGAGCCCCGGCGGCGCGAGCGCCGGGTCCGGCGGCACGGAGAGCCGCAAAAAGGAGATCGCTCGCAAACAGGCGAAGATGTACGACTCCGCCACGGGCGACTCCAAACACTGGGAGGAGGGCGGCACCAACTACGAGTCCGATCGGCTCCCGTACCTCGTCTCCGGCTACGGCGACGACGTCGAGGCGGCCAGACAGGACGCCGGGCTCACGACCGAACAGCTCGCCGAGGAACTGGAGATCGACGAGGACGACCTCTTCGCGGTCGAGGACGGGCGGGCCGCGACGGCCGGCGTCGGCGGCTCCGTCGTCCGCGCGTTAGAGGAGCGGCTCGGCGTCGAAATCGTCGACGAGTAGCCCGGCGGAGCGGCGCGGTCGCCGGCTGTGCTCGCGGTTCTATCACCCTCTCGCGGCCGCGCCCGCCAGTCCGGTCGCGAGCCGAAACGACCAATTTCCCGGCGGCCGACCACCGCACAATGAAGGCGATAAAGGACAGCGTTCACGGCCACGTCCGGCTCGGCGACCTCGCGGCCGAACTGGTCGATACGCCCGCCTTTCAGCGGCTGCGACACATCAAACAGCTGTCCACCGTTCGGCTGGTGTACCCCTCCGCGAACCACACGCGCTTCGAGCACTCGCTCGGCGTCTACCACCTCGCTCGCGGCGCGATAGACGGCTTGGGGCTCGACGCCGACACCGCCGCTCACGTCCGAGCGGCGGCGCTCCTGCACGACGTCGGACACGGGCCGTACGGCCACCAGACCGAGGGGATCATCCGCCGGGCGACGGGTCGCGACCACGACGACATCGCGTGGCTCCTCACCGACGGCGACCGCGAGGTGTGTCGCGTCCTCGAACGCAACGGGGTAGACCCGGAGCGCGTCGCCTCGCTGATCCGCGGAGAGGGCGGGCTCGGCGCGCTCGTCTCGGGCGAACTCGACGTGGACCGGATGGACTACCTCGTGCGCGACGCCCACCACACCGGCGTCCCCTACGGCACGGTCGACACCGGGCGGCTCGTCAACGAACTCCGGCTCGCGGGCGACGCGAGCGACCCGGCGAACGCGGCGCTCGTCCTCGCCGAAGGGAACGTCCCGACCGCCGAGAGCCTGCTCGTCGCTCGCTCGCTGATGAACGCCGTCGTCTACCGCCACCACGTCTCGCGGGTCGCCGGCGCGATGCTCGAACGCGCCTGCGAGCGCTACCTCGAACGGACCGACACCGACGTGCAGTCGTTCCGCCGAATGGCCGACCACGACCTGCTCGTCGCGCTGCGGGAGACGGTGCCGACGCTCGGGACGCGGATCGAGCGACGCGACCTTTATAAACGAGCGGTGTGGGTCGGGTTAGAGGACGTGCCGGCGGGCACCGTCGACGCCGGCCACGACGAGGAGCGCGCTGCCGAACGCGAGATCGCGGCGGCGGTCGGTATCGATCGCGGCGAGGTCGTCGTCGACGTGCCCTCGCGTCCCGGTTTAAAAGAGTCCGGCTCGACGGTCGTCGTCGACGGCGTCCCGCAGCGGCTCGAAGACGCGTCGGAGCTTGTCGCCGGGCTGCGGAGCGCGGAGCGACGACGCTGGACGCTCGGCGTCTACTGCCCGGCCGAACACGTCGACGCGGTCGGCGAGGCGGCGCGGGACGTGCTCGGACTCCGGACCGCCGGCGCCCGCGCGTAGCGGGTTACTCCTTTTTCGGCGCCGGCACGGCGAACACCGGGCGGTTGGTCCCCAAGATCACGTCCTGCGTGACGCTCCCGAAGACGGCCTTGCCGGTGGGGCGGCGGCGGCGCCCGCAGACGCAGATCGCGTCGGCGTCGACGTCGTCGGCGGCCGCGAGCAGTTCGTCCGCCGGCTCCCCGCTCGCCTCGTGGTGGACGCACTCGATGCCGGCGGCTTCGAGGGCCTCCCGCGCGCGTCGCACCGCCGAGATCTGGTGGACCGACGCGCCTTCGGGGTTCTCCTGGAACACGTGACACAGGTGCGCGCGGACGGAGCCGTCCGTCGTCGGCAGGTCCGTGATCGCCTTCGCCTGTGCGACCGCTCGCTCGTCTTCCGCGTTGTCGATGGCTACGAGTACGTCGTACATACCTCGGTTTTGACGTACTGGACGTATAAATCGTCCCAAACGGTCCCGAGGGGTGGCAACGGCGGGCCGGGAGAGCGCGACGGTCGGCGGGCCGGGAGAGCGCGACGGTCGGCGCCCCGCGCGCGGCGACAGACACGCACGCGCTTTTATCCCACGCGGTCGAACGCCGACGTATGATCACGGTCAAAGACACCGTCCACGACCACATCGAAATCGACGGTGTCGCCGCGGATCTGGTCGACACCCCCGCCGTCCAGCGGCTCAGACACGTCAAACAGCTCGGAACGGTCCAGCTCGCGTACCCCTCCGCGAACCACACGCGCTTCGAACACTCGCTCGGCGTCTACCACCTCGCCAGCCAGTCGCTCGACCACCTCGGGATCGAGGGCAAGCGGGCGGACCGGGTCGAGGCCGCGGCCATGCTCCACGACGTGGGTCACGGCCCGTTCAGCCACAACTTAGAGTCGCTCACGCACCGCCGCACCGGGAAGTACCACGACGACGTGGACGAACTGCTCGCGTCCGGCGCGGTCGGCGAGGTGTTGCGCGACCACGACCTCGACCCCGACCGGATCGCCGGACTGGTCGCCGGCGAGGGGCGGTACGGCGGGCTCGTCTCCGGCGAACTCGACGTGGACCGGATGGATTACCTCGTGCGCGACGCCTACCACACCGGCGTCCCCTACGGCACCATCGACACGGAGCGGTTCGTTCGCGAACTGACCTTCGTCGACGTTGGGACGGGGACCCGCGAACTCGTCTTAGACGAGGGGAACGTCCAGACGGCGGAGAGTCTCCTCTTAGCGCGCGCGCTGATGAACCCGGTCGTGTACACCCACCACGTCGCGCGCATCTCGAAGGCGATGTTGCGCCGCGCCGCGAGCGACCTCCTCGACGCGACGCCGACCACCGCGGCCGAACTGCGCCGGATGGACGACCACGACTTCCTCGCGGCGATTCGCCGATGCCCCGAGACCGCCGAACTCTCTCGACGCTACGACGAGCGCGACCTCTACAAGCTGGCGGTGTGGGCGGAGTACGACGACGTGCCCGAGCGCGTCCACGCAGCCGACCACGACGCCGAGACGGCGCTGGAGCGCGAAATCGCCGAGGAGGCCGGCGTCGCCAGACAGCACGTGATCCTCGACGTGCCGCCCGAGCCGTCGATGCGCGAGTCGACCGCCCGCGTCACGGTCAACGGCGAGGTGCGTCGGTTGGAGCGACAGTCCCCGCTCGTCTCCGCGCTCCGCACCGCCCAGCGCGACCAGTGGCGGCTCGGCGTGTACGCGCCCCGCCCCGCCACCGACCGCGTGGGGCGCGCCGCCGCCGAGGTTCTCGGACTCGACGCCGAGGGGCTCGTCACGGCGGTTCGCGGAGCGATGCCGACGACGCTCGACGAGTTCAGCGACGGCGCGTAACCGGGCGGTCGCGAGGCGGTCGCGGTGTCGGGGGACTGAAGCCGCTCGCGCGCGTACGCGTCACCGATGGTCACGTTCTCACTCCTGTCCGGGCTCGCGCTCGGGCCGGTCGTCGGACTGCTCGCGACGCTCGCGATGGACCGCGTGATGCCGCGGCTCGAAGAGGGCGCGACCGCGCCGCGCGTCGCCGCGAGCGTCCTCACGGACACCCCCGTCACCCGCGCGCCGCCCCGGTTGGCGACGTGGGTCCACTACGTCGCCGGCGGCGGGTCCGGGCTCCTGTTCGTCGGCCTCGTCGCCGCGATCCAGGCGGCGCTCGGCGTCGGGGCGGTCGTCGCGGTCGCGGTCGCGAGCCCCGTGATGCTCGCGCTGATGGTCGGGTTCTTCGTGGTCGTCCCGCTCCCCCGTGCGCGGGGGATCCCCCGCCAGCGGCTCGGCCGGGTCCGGCGCGACTGGGCGCTCTCCGCGACGGCGTACGTCGTCGCCGCCGCCCTGCTCGTCGCGGTCGCCAGCGCGGCCTAACCTCGCGCGTCAGAGAGAAACGGTTTAGTCGCTGGCTCGTGCCCGAACGGGTATGCACGCGATCACTCGATCCGGCTGGATCGAGGTCATTTCTGGGTCGATGTTTTCGGGGAAGACGGAGGAGTTGCTCCGGCGCTTGCGGCGGTCCGAGATCGCCGGCCAGTCGGTCGCGGTGTACAAGCCGGCGATCGACGACCGATACGGCGAGGCGACGATCGGGACTCACAACGGCCGCCAGTGGAAGGCGACCGTCGTCGACAACGAGGGCGACGGCCCGCTGTCGATCCTCGACGACGACCCGTTCCCCGAAGTGGTCGCGGTCGACGAGGCGAACTTCTTCTCCGACGCGCTCGTCGAGGCGTGTAACGCCTTGGCCGACAACGGCACCCGCGTGATCGTCTCGGGGACCGACCAGACGTTCCGCGGCGAGCCGTTCGCACCCCTCCCCGAACTGATGGCGACCGCGGAGTACGTCGACAAACTCCAGGCGATCTGCTCGCAGTGCGGCGAGCCCGCCTCCCGAAACCAGCGGCTCATCGAGGGCGAGCCGGCACACGTCGACGACCCGACCATCCTCGTCGGCGCCGAGGAGTCCTACGAGGCGCGGTGTCGCGACTGTCACGTGTTACGGACCGGCGACCGCTCGGCGGACGACCGGGCGTACCTCACCGAGGACTGAGCCCCGGTCGTCGCCGGCTACGAGTGCTCGGGAGCCTCGCGGTAGGCCCACAGGTGCCCGCGGCTCTCCGACAGATCGACCGGGCGATACGTCAGAAAGAGGTCCTGGCCGTCGGCGAGGGTGACCCGCTCGTCGTCGACCGGAGTGCCGGCGTCGACGATGCGCTCGATTCGATCGACGAACAGTTCGGGGTCCTCGAACAGCCCGCTCATCTCGACCGCCAGTTTCGCGCAGTTGCGGCCGGTCGCCGTCGCGGGGTCATCGTCGATCCCGAACAGGTCGTAGAGCCGCTCGTTGACGCGGATGACGCGCCTGTCGGCGTCTTCGACGAGCATCCCCGCCGGAAGGCCGTCGAACACCGCGGCGAGGACGGCGTTCGTCCGTTCGAGCTCCTGTTTCCGGTCCAGCCGGTCGGTCACGTCTTCGAACTGCGAGAAGACGCGTATCACCTCGCCGTCGCCGTCGGTCACCACCTGGTTGTGCCACGTACAGCGGATCGCTTCGCCGTCGGCGCGGACGTTCCGGTTGACGCTCCGGTAGCCGCCCTTGTTGGCGAGGAGGTCGCGCTCGACCGCCGCGACGTGACGGCGGAGTTCCTCGGGGACGAAACGGAGCCACGTCTCGCCGATCAGTTCCGCCTCGTCGAAGCCGAGGATCGATTCGGCCGCCGGGTTCACGCGGACGATCCGGAACGACTCGTCGTACTCGATGGTGCCGAGCGGCGACTGCTCGATGAACCGCGAGAGCCGCTGTTCGCTCATCTCCAGCGCGGAGCGCGAACGGGCCTGATCGACCGCGTTTCGGACCCGGTTCGCCAACACCGTGTACTGGTCGGCCGCCGAGCGCTTTTGAATGTAGTCGGTGACGCCGGCGGAGATGGCCTCGCTGGCTATCTCCTCGCTCCCCTTGCCGGTGAAGAGGATGAACGGGACCGCCGGGTCGAGGTCGCGGACGCGTTCGAGGAAGGCGAGCCCGTCCGTCTTCGGCATGTCGTAGTCGCTGACGATACAGTCGATGGCGTCTGACTCGACGGCGTCGAGCGCCGCGTCGACGTCCGTCTCCGAGCGGACCTCGAACGCGTCGTCGATCCGCTCTAAGTAGATGGCCACGAGGTCGAGAAAGTCCGGCTCGTCGTCCACGTGGAGGATCCTGACTCCCGACTCACGCTTCCCGTGTAGCGGAAGGGCAGGACCGGACATTGTAACGTGTTAGCACAGGGTGATAGAAATACATTTGGGTGGTACTGCTGAGACTCCCGAATTTTGCTGCTAACAGGCCGCTACATCGGGAATAATACGGTTGGAAAGGGTGAGCCAGCGACGGGTGTTGTATTCGCGTGAAACCACCGTATATAACCCCCGCCGAGAGCAGGAGCGAACGATTATATTTCTCGCGTTCGTGAAAAGCGTAGTGACGAATTCGAACGAGCGTCCGAGGTGTCCGGCGCGTCTGGGGTGTGAGGCCCGCAGACGGCCGATCGCTCGTACGCACGACTCCGCGGGCGAGAGGGATGACACCTGAGGCGCCACCGCTTCACCTCGGCGCCCCCGTCGACGAAGCGTGGGGAACGCTCCCCGACGGGACGCGAACGGTCCGAGAGGTGCCGGAGGGAGGCGTCGACGGCGACGCGGAGCCGAGCGTCGTCGTCGTCCGCCTGCGAGGCTCCGAGTCGGACGACGACTCCGAACGCGGCCACAGCAACGGCACCCGACCTGACAGCCACCGCGCGACCGCACCCGTCGAGGTGGAGGCGATTCGGGCGCGCTACCCGGACACGCCGCTTCTCGCCTATTCCGTTCGCGACGACCCCGACGCCGCCATCGACGCCAGCCGACTGGGCGTCGAGTACGTCTCCGGTCGACGGCTCGCGGCCGACGACGAGACCCTCGCCGACCGGGTTCGGGCGGCGGCGGAACGCCGCGCGGACTCGCCGGTCGGCGGCCGGGCCGACGGGTTCCTCGAACCGTTCGTCCGGATCGTGTCGGACCGGAGCACCGACCTCGAAGCGAAGGTCGACGCGCTGCTCGATTTGGGCCGCGACCATCTCGGCCTCTCGATGGGCTACTCCTCGCAGATCGACGCGGATCAGCTCCACGTCCGGCAGTACCGGGACGACACCGGCATCCTCGACTCGCTGGCGGCGGACGACCCAGACGGCAACGGGTCGGTTCCGCTGGAGCTGACGTACTGCCGCCGGACCGTCCAGGGAAACCGAGACGGCGGCGACGGAAGCGCCCCCGCCATCGCCCGAGACGGTACTGCCGACGCCGGGGGCGACGCCGTGTTCGCGTTCACCGACCCCGAAGCGGCGGGGATGCGCGGTGACCCGGCCTACGAGCAGTTCGGGTTCGGGAGTTACGTCGGCGGGCGCGTCGTCGTCGACGACGAGGTGTTCGGATCGCTTTGCTTCCTCGACCCGGAGCGACGCGACCGCCCCTTCGACGAGTCCGAGAAGACGTTCGTCGAACTGCTCGCCGCGTGGCTCGGGCGCGCGGTCGAACGAGAGCTCGCCCGCGAGGAGCAGGCGGCCGCAGTCGAGCGATTCGAGGACACGTTGAAACGGGTCGACGACGCGTTCTTCGCGCTCGATACCGAGTGGCGGTTCACCTACGTCAACGAGAAGGCCGCCGCGCTGCTCGGTCGCGACCCCGACGCGCTGCTCGGCGAGAGCGTCTGGGAGGAGTTCCCGGCCGCGGTCGGGAAGGAGTACGAGAAGCACTACCGGCGGGCGATGGAGACCCAGGAGTCGGTCTCCTTCGAGACGCGGTACGAGCCGCTGGACCTCTGGACCGAGGTGGCCGCCTACCCGTCTCCGGACGGGCTCTCGGTGTTCTTCGCCGACGCCTCGGAGGGGAAGCGCCGCGAGCGAACCCTCGAACGCCTGCTGGCGACCGTCGAACGCATCCAGCGCGAGGCCGACACCGAGGGGGTAACGGAGCGACTGGTCGAGGCCGCGGACGAGGTCCTCGGCCACCAGATAAGCGGCGTGCGCCTGTTCGACCCGGACGCCGGGGTGCTCCGACTCGCCGCCACGAGCGAGGGGCTCGGCGAGCGGTTCGCGGCCAGCCGACAGCCGCGACCGCCCGGCGAGGGGATCAGCGGGCGGGCGTTCGAGCGGGAAGCGACGCAGGTGTACGGCGACCTCGCCGCCGGAGACGGACTGGCGGCGGGAGACGAGCGCCGCGAGTACCACGGGATGCGCTCGGCGGTCGCGGTCCCGCTCGGGACCCACGGCGTGTTCATCGTCGGGTCCGTCGAGCCGAACGCCTTCGACGAGCGGGACGTCACCGTCCTCGAACTGCTGGCGACCAACGCGGTCGCCACGATGGACACGAACGAGCGTCGCCGCCGGCTACACACGTACGAGGACGCGCTGAAGAACGTCGACGACATGGTGTGTGTCCTCGACGGCGACGGCGTCGTCACGTACGCGACGGCGTCGTTCTCGGCGTGGTTCGGCGCCGGGGGACGGCCGACCGACGACCGGAACCACGGTCCCGCCGACGCGACCGAACCGGCCGGATCGGACGGCGTCACGGGTCGTCGCCTCGACGCGCTCCTCTCCGAGAGCGACGGCGAGGAGATCGCCGACGCGGTCGCGTCGCTGTCGGGTGCGGCGGCCGACGGCGACCGGGGCGACGCGACGCGCACGGTCGACCTGACGGTCCGCGGCGAGGGCGATTCTCAGCCCCGGCACGGCGAGTTGCGGCTGTCGGCGCTGTCGAGACACGCCACCGGCGTCGTCGCGTCGCTGTCGGACGTCACCGACCTCCACCGGACGCGGACCGAACTGGTCACGGAGCGCGACCGCTTCCAGCGGCTGTTCGACCGGATTCCCGACCCGGTGATGGACGTCGTCCTCGGCGACGACGAGACGGTCATCGACGGGATCAACCCGGCGTTCGAGGACCGCTTCGGCGCCGACGCGACCGCCCTCCGGGGACAGACGATCGCCGCTCTCGGAATCCAAGAGGAGCGGCTGGAAGGCGACGACCGTCGCCGCGACCCCGGCGGCGAGTCGCTCGACGACTTGGTCCGCGAGCGGGGGTTCGTCACCCGAGAGGTGCGAAGGCGAACCGTCGACGGACCGCGCGACTTCCTCTTCCGCGGGTTCAGCTACGAGGCGGGCGAGACGCGGCGCGCGTTCGGCATCTACACCGACATCACGGACCGGAAGCGCCGCGAGCAGTACGTCCAGATCGTCAACCGGATCCTCCGGCACAACCTCCGGAACGAGCTGAACGTCGTGTTCGGCTTCGCCGGCGAGATCGCCGCGCTGACCGACGACGAAGCGGTCCGCAGCCACGCCCGGCGGATCGAGGCGACCGGGAAGCGACTCGTCGAGGTGGCCGAGGGCGCGGCGACGATCCGGCGCGTGGTCGAGGAGGGGTACGTGACGGAGCCGAAGCCGATCGGCGTCCGATCGGTGGTCGACGACGTCGTCGGAACACACGCGGCGAGGGTCCCGGACGCCGAGGTCCGGACGCACGTCCCCGAGGGGGTCTCCGTCCGCGGCGACGACCGCTTCGCGACGGCGCTCGATCACCTCGTGGAGAACGCCGTCGACCACGGCGGCGACGACCCGACGGTCGAGATAACCGCCGTCCACGACCCGGACGCCGGCGTCGTGCGAGTCACGGTCGCCGACGACGGACCGGGGATCCCCGTCTCGGTTCGCGAAGTGATCACGGGCGAGCGAGAGGTGACCCAGCTACGTCACAACACCGGCGTCGGCCTGTGGATCGTCGCGTGGGTCGTCACGGCGTACGGCGGTGAGATCCGCTTCGACACCGGTATCGACGGCGGGGGGACGGCGGTGACGCTCGCGTTGCCGCCCGCGGAGTGATCGGCTCCCCGTCGAGCGTCGGCGGCTCGCTTCTCAGGCGTCCTCGGCGGCGCCGCTGTCGCCGGGCACCTCGTCGACCGGGGCGTCGTCGTCGGCCGTGGCGAGCCCGTACAGGCCGACGAGCGCGGCGAGCACGACGACGACTCCCTCGGCGCGTGCGACGGCGTACACCCACTCGCGGGGCTCCGCCTCGCCGGCGTTCCGGTACAGCGCTTTCGTCCAGACGCGCACGACGGCCCGCGGCGCGACCGTCTCGATCAGTCCTCCGATACCGGCGACCAACAGTAGTAACGCCTTCATACGCTTCCTTCACCGGGTGTATTTAAAAGCGATGCGGCGCGTCTCACGCCGGGTCGGCCGCCGCGAGATACCGGCGACAGGTCTCGGCCGCCCACGTCCGGACCGGCGGCGCGTCCGACCACAGCAGCGCGGCGAGCCCCGCCGCGTCGAACAGTCCGACGAGCGCCACCTCGTCGGCGAGGACGACGCCGACGGGCGAGTCGCCGTCGTGGCGATACGCCTCGACCCCGTGGCCGGCGAGGACCGACCGGATGACGGCTCCGCCGGGACCGCCGAACCGGTCCGCCGCGTCGCCGGTGAAGACGAGTCGCGCGGTCGGTCCGTCGTCGCGGTCGCCGAGGTGTTCCCCTTCCTTCCCCCCTCCCTCGCCGTCACCCAGTACCGGGCGGGCGAGACCGCGGTCGACGCGGGGGAGGACGCCGACGACGCTCTCTGCGCCGGTGACGAGCGCGGGCAAGCGGGCCGCCGGCCCCGGATCGTCCCCGCGCTCGACCACCTCGAAGGCGAGCGAGTCGGCCGCGTCGTCGCCGACCGCCGCCGAGACCAGTTCCCGAAGCACCGCGCCGGGCGTGTCCGCGTCACTCATCCGTCCGCTCGTCGCTCGGCCCGCGCTCGTCCGGCCGGGGCGGGTAAGTCTGCCGGCCGCCGGTCGACCGCCTGGCGAGCAGTCGGGCGGTCGCGCGGCGGCGGTCGTCCGGCCGCTCTCGGGTCGTCTCGTCGTAGTAGAGGACGGTCAACCCGAGTCCGGCCCGGAGCAGTTCGTTCGCGGCGAACCGGTAGCGGTCGTCGCTCGGCCCCGAGGGGGTCGCGTCGCTCGATCGGAGGTGGCCCTCGACGAACAGGTAGCCGCCGGGCGCGAGCGACTCCCGCAGGTCCGCGAGGCGGTCGAGCGTGTGAAAGAAACTCAAGGTGACGAGGGCGTACGTCTCGGTCGGGAACCCGTACGTCGACACGTCGCCCTGAACCGTCTCGATCCGGTCGCGCAGGCCGCGCTCTTCGGCGCGCGCTCGGACGATCGCGAGCCCCTCGCGAGAGGCGTCGAGCGCGTCGACCGAGTAGCCCGCGTCGGCGAGATAGATCGCGTTGCGGCCGGTCCCGGTCGCGACGTCGAGCGCCCGGCCGTCCGGGATCGCCGGCTCGTACGAGCGTAACACGGCCGACGGCTCCGGGGCGCGGGGGTACTCGCCGGCCGCGAAGCGGGCGTCCCAGTCGGTCATACCGGGGATTGCTTCGCGGCGAGCGTAAACCCCACGACGGTGGAGACCGCAGTGGCCGTATGGACGACACCGACGGGGCGAAGCCGGTCGAGGCCGCGCTCGGAGCGCTGTTGACCGAGCGCGAGGAGACGCTCGCGACCGCCGAGTCGCTGACGGGCGGACTCGTCGGGTCGCGGGTGACGGACGTGCCGGGCGCGAGCGCCTACTTCGACCGCGGGTTCGTGACGTACGCGTACGACGCGAAGCGCGAACTGCTCGGGGTGTCCCGCGAGTCGCTCGACGCCGAGGGCGCCGTGAGCGCGGCGGTCGCCGAGCAGATGGCGGCCGGCGCCCGCGACCGCGCCGACACGACGTGGGGGGTCGCCACGACGGGTATCGCCGGACCCGGCGGCGGGAGCGCCGAGAAGCCGGTCGGTCTCGTGTACGTCGGCGTGGCTTACGCCGCGCCGTGGGGGACCGAAGCGTCGTTCGTCAGGACGGAGCGTTTCGTCCTCGACGGCGACCGCGGACAGATAAAGGAGAGAGCCGTCGAGGTCGCGCTGGAAGCGCTCGTTCGGGCGGTTCGCGAGGTCGCCGCCGCGGAGTGAGGGCGATTCGGGGTCGTCGACACGGGGTCGTTTTCCCGCCGTCGCCCCGCCCCGTCACTCGATGTACGCGTGCCCGACGACCGCGACGACGAGCGCCGCGATGACGATCCACGCGAGGGGTTCGACGGCGAGCAGGCGAATCGGCCGCGCCGCCGACTCGTCGAACCCGAACAGCGCGCCGGCCGAGAGGGCGCCGGCGAGCACGAGCGCGACGACCACGCCGGAGATGCCGAGCAACAGCGTGTCGGTCCGATCCATACCTCGAATCTGCGGTGAACGCATATAAACGGATCTCCGCCGCGCGCGGCGAGAAAAGCCAGGGCAGGGATTTGAACCCCGGAAGTCTCGATTACAAGTCGAGTGCATGAACCGCCCATGCTCCCCTGGCGCAGACTGGCGTACTCGGTCCTCGTATGAGTGCGTGTCGCTTTCCGCGAAGGTGACGGTGTGTCACCGTATCGCAATCAGTCGCTCTGGCCGCCGCGCGACGCCGACTCGTCCGGGTCGTCGCGGCCGTCGCCGTCGGTCGGCAGCGGCTTCTGTAACTCGACGCGATGGGTTTCGTACCCGTGTGTCGCGTAGAACTCGCGGGCCCGCTCGTTCGCCGCGAGCGCTTCCAGCGCGACGGTCTCGGCGCCCGACTCGCGGAGGGCGCGCTCGGCCGCGTCCAGCAGGTCGCCGCCGATTCCCTCGCCGCGCCGCTCGGGGACGACGAAGAGGTTGCTCACGGTTCCGAGCGTCCGGTCGCGCTCGTAGCCACCGTGTTCGAGGGTGAAACTGACGAACCCGACCGGCTCGTCGCCGGCTCGCGCGAGGAGGAGTTCGCCGGTGACCACCGACCGGGCGACCCACTCGCGGACCGAACTGCGGTTCCCCGACGCCAAGAGCGTCGAGCCGTGGTCCCGCTGGCTCTCGGCGAGGGCGACCCACAGGTCGGTGACCGCGTCGACGTCGTCGGCGGTGGCGGGCGTCACGTGGACCTCGTCGCTGTCGGGCATCCGTGGGGGTGTCACCGCGCGGGAGGTTTGAGCCTACCGGCGGCGGGCGGGGCGACCCGCGACGGCGCCGGTGTCGACCGACGAGACCCCGAGCGGCGCGCCGTCACACTTCGCGGCACTCGGGACAGACCGCCTGTCCGTTCGCGGTCACGAGGTCGGGGACGAGCGCGCCGCAGCTCTCGCAGACGCCCTGCGTCGGCGAGCCGGACGCGTCGGTCGCCGCCGCCTCGACCGTCGGGTCGGCGCCGCCGTCCGATCCCAGCATCGCGGGGTCGCCGCGTCGGGGGTCGGCACCGACCGGCTCCTCGCCGAGGGGCTCGCGGGTGGCGTCGCCCGTCCGGGGAGCCCCCGCGGCGAGCGCGTCGCCCGCGGTGACGACCCCGACGGCCTCGTCGTCCTCGGCGGCGACGACCACGTCGACGCCTTCGGCGACGAGCCGCTCTTCCACGACGGCCAGCGAGTCGTCCGGCGCAACGGTCGGAAGCGGCGGCCCCATGACGGACCCGACGGTCACTTCGACTCCCCCGTCGGCGTCCGCGTCGAGGAGGGTCTGGAGCGCGTTCCGACAGTCCAGGCGACCGACGGCCTCGCCGCCGCGGAGGACGACGAGGCAGCGCTCCCCCTCGTCGACCAAAAGCGCCGCCGCGTCTCGAAGCGGGTCCGACTCGCTCACGCCGATGAACTCACGATGCATCACGTCGCGAACCGTGGTGTCTGTTCGCATGAGCCGAGATTCCCCGGCAACCGGCTAAAAGCTGCCCCCGACATCATTATATGGATTCCAAGCGTACATGGCGGATCAGTCGAAATACCGCGAAAATAGCGCGGTTTGCTCTCGAAACGAGGAGAGAATCCCACGCTTGCTCGGCGAGCGTCTTCCGGTGCTCGTCCGGATTCGCTCGCGAGCCGTAACCGCCGACGAAAAGGAGGCTTCAAACCCTCCGACGCCCCAGCGAGGAGTATGACCATTCCCTCGTTCGTGATCGGGATCGCGGGGGGGACCGGCGCCGGGAAGACGACGGTCTCCCGGCTCGTCACCCGTGATCTCGGCGACAGCGTCACCCGCATTCCCCTCGACAACTACTATCAGGACCTCTCGCACCTCGACTTCGAAGAGCGTCAGTCGGTGAACTACGACCACCCCTCGGCGTTCGAGTGGCCGCTGCTCCGCGAGCACCTCGAAGCGCTGTTGGAGGGACAGTCCGTCCAGATGCCGCAGTACGACTTCGAGATTCACAACCGCAAAGCGGAGACGGTCGACGTCGAGCCGACCGACGTCATCGTGCTCGAAGGGATCTTAGCGCTCTACGACGAGGAGATAAACGACATGATGGACCTGCGGCTGTTCGTCGAGACCGACGCGGACGTCCGGATCCTCCGCCGGATCCGCCGCGACGTGATCGACCGCGGCCGCGACCTGGAGGGCGTCATCGACCAGTACCTCTCGACGGTGAAACCGATGCACGAGCAGTTCATCGAACCCTCGAAGAAGCACGCCGACGTGATCATCCCCGAGGGCGCCAACAGCGTCGCGGTGAACCTGTTAGAAGAGAAACTGCGCGCCGAAGTCGAGGGCGACGCCGTCCGGAGCTGGGAGCGCGGCAGTTTAGAGGAGGAACTGGGCGAAAAGCGCTCGCTCGACATCGACGGCGACGACTGAACCGGACTGCTATTTATAAGCCATCCGCGGAACCGCGGCAGGAGGTATCTGCTACGCCGCGACCGGACTCGCCTATCGCCGCCGGCTCGCCACCCGCTCTTCGGCCGTCTCCGCGCTGACGACCTCGTAGAGGATCGCGCGGCCGTCGTCCGCCTTCGGCCGGAGGATTCGACCGAGCCGCTGGGTGAACTCGCGTTCGCTGCCCGACCCCGAGAGGATCACCGCCACGTTCGCGTCGGGCACGTCGACCCCCTCGTCGAGGACGTTCGCGGCGACGACCCGCCCGTACGTGCCCTCGCGGAAGCGCTCCAGTATCTCGCGGCGCTCTTTCGCGCCCGTCTCCGCGGTGATGGCCGGCAGCAGGAACCGCTCGGAGAGCCGGTACACGAGGTCGGTGTGGGCGGTGAAGACGATGACCCGGTCGTCGCGGTGTCGGTCGAGGATCGATTCGAGCCGGTCGCGCTTCCGGCTCGCGTTCATCATGATCTCGCGGGCGTCCTGTTTCGCTAGGAGGGCCTCACGGGCCGCCGGGTCGTTGCCGGACCGCTTGACGAGCTCCAGGTAGTCGCTCCCGCTGGAGAACGTGATCCCCGCGTCGCGGACGTACTCGACGAACGTGCCCTGCTTTTCCTCGTAGCGCTCGCGCTCGTCGGGGGTCAACTCGACTTCGATCCGCCGGATGTCGTAGGGCGCGAGGTGGTCGCCGGCCAGGTCGTCCACGTCGAGCGCGTACACGCGGTCGCCGATCAGCTCCGCGACGGTCTCGTGGGCCCCGTCCGGGCGCTCGAAGGTGGCCGTGAGCCCGAGGCGCGCGGGCGCCGCGAGCAGCCGCGCCACGTCGCGGTACCCCTCGCCGCCGAGGTGGTGGACCTCGTCGAACACGACGAACTCGAAGGCGTCGCCCACGTCTTCCGCCTTTAAATACGCCGAGTCGTACGTCGACACCGTGATCGCCTCCTGTCGCTGCTCGCCGCCGCCGAAGCGGCCGACCGGCACGTCGAACTCCGCGTCGAGCTCCCGCTGCCACTGATCGAGGAGGTCGACCGTGGGCACCACGACGAGCGTCGGCACCCCCAGTTCGACCATCGCGCGGATCGCGATCACGGTCTTGCCGGCCCCGGTCGGGAGTTCGAGCACGCCGCGGTCGTCGGCGTCTCGCCACGCGTCGAGCGCCTCGCGCTGATACTCTCTGAGGTCGTAGTCGGTCGAGAGACCGGTGTCGAGCCCGGCCGCCGCCGCGGCGCGGTCGCTCGCGTCCAGCACGCGGTCGTCGACGCTCACGCCGGCGACCGCCAGCGCTCTGCGGATCGCGGCGTAGCGGTAGGCGGGAGCGCGGCCGGTGGCCGACCGCGGGTCGCGCTCGACGCCCGGAAGCGGCGGCAGCGTCTCGAAGCCGCCGGCGTCGCCCCCACTCGCGCTCCGGCCGTCCCGCTCGCGCGCGTCGTCGGTGCCGGCCGCGACCCGGATCGTCCCCTCCTCGTAGGTCAGCCGGACATCCATCGCCCGACGTTGCCGACCGAGTTACAAAGGGGCACCGCCTCCGGTCGCGCCGAGGCCGCTCGTTTGGGCAATGGTTAATTACCGGCTCCGCGGATGTGGGTGATATGGCTCGGACTCCCGACGGCGGTGGTCGGTAAGCGTGGCCGGTATCCTCTTCTGGGCGCTGGTCGTGGTCGCGACGCTCACCAGCCTCGCCACGGCGTGGGCGCTCGGCGCCAACAGCAACTCGCCGCCCTTCGCCCCGGCTATCGGCGCCAACGCCATCTCGACGATGCGAGCGGCGTTCCTGATCGGCATCCTCGCCGCGCTCGGCGCGCTCACGCAGGGCGGCGCCATCTCCGAGACGGTCGGCGCCGGTCTGATAAACGGCGTCCAGATCACGTCGCTGGCGGCGACGGCCGGCCTGCTGACGGCGACCGGCTTCATGGCGTTCGGCGTCTACTCCGGGTACCCCGTCCCGGCGGCGTTCGCGACCACGGGCGCGATGGTCGGCGTCGGCCTCTCGCTCGGCGGCGACCCCGCGGTCGACACGTACCGCCGCATCGTGACTTTCTGGCTGCTCGTCCCGCCCGTCTCCGGGGGGCTCGCCTATCTCACCGCGACGATCCTCCGGCGCGACGACATCCCGGAGACGGTCGGCGTCCCCCTGCTCGCGGCGGTCGTCGGCGGCATCGTCGCCAACGTCAAACTGGGCGTCATCCCGTCGCCGCCCGACGCGAGCCAGAGTTCCATCGCGGGGTTCCTCGCGCGGCAGGTCGGGGCCCCGGCGGTCGCCGGCGTCGACCCGGTCACCGTGGCCGTCACGCTGGCCGCCGCCGCCGCGTGGTTCCTGGTCATTCGCCGACGCACGCAGGCGTCGGTCGAGGGGGGCATCCGGTCGTTCCTCATCATCCTCGGGAGCGTCGTCGCGTTCTCCAGCGGCGGCAGCCAGGTCGGGCTGGCGACCGGGCCCTTAGAGAACCTCTACGGGGTCGAACTCGGCTTGCCGAGCATCGTGCTGCTCGCGCTGGGCGCGGCCGGCATCCTCGCCGGCGCGTGGATGGGGGCGCCGAAACTGCTCCAAGCGACCTCCCGCGAGTACGCCCAGCTGGGCGTGAGACGGTCGATCGCCGCGTTGGTCCCCGGATTCATCATCGCGCAGTTGGCCATCGCGCTCGGGATCCCGATCTCGTTTAACAACATCATCATCTCCGGCGTCATCGGCGGCGGTCTCGCCGGCGGCTCGGCGGGCGTCTCGCGCCGGAAGATCGGGATCACGCTCGCGTTCTGGCTCATTACGCTCGTCTCCTCGACGGCGATCGGATTCGGGCTGTATCGGGGCCTCGCCGCGGTCCTCGGCGGGTGACGCCCCTCTCGCGTTAAACGGCGGAGCCGGCCCGCTACCGGACGACCGTCACCGTCACCGGAGCCTTGCCGACGACGCTCGTCGCGACGGTCCCGAGCAGGCGCCGCGCGATGGTCCCCCGCTCCCCGCTGTGGCCGCCCATGACGACGTGGTCGACGTCGTGGTCGGCGACGTACTCGATGATAGTCGCTGCCGGGTCGCCGGTCTGGACCGCCGTGTCTATCTCCCGGTCGGCGTCGGCGGCGCGTTCGAGCGCCCGGTCGACGAGCCGGTCGGCGCGGTCGCGCGCGGCCTGCCGCCGATCCTCGTCGCCGTCGAGGACGCCGCCCTCGATCATTCCCGCGTCGATCGGCGTCACGACGTTTAAGACGGTTATCCGACAGTCGAACAGGCCGAGCGCCTCGGCGAGCGCCTCGTCTGCGAGCGGCGATCCGTCGAGCGGGACGAGGACGTGCGATGGCGCCATACCTCGCGTTGCGGCCCCGGACACAAATCGGCGGTGGTTGCCCGCGGCGCCCGTCGGGGAGCGACCGGGTTTAAAAGTAGGGCTGCGGGCGCCCCGACGACGGCCGTCGCCGCCGAGACCGGCTCACTCCGAGACGGTCGTCTTCACGATGCTCACCGGCGCGGTAGACCGGCGCGAGACGCGTTCGGTGACGGAGCCGAGCATCCGGCGGTAGTCGCCAGAGCGCGTCTTCGAGCCCATCACCGTCAGATCCATGTCCTCGTTGTCGATGTAGGCGAGGATCTCCTCGTGGGGGACCCCGTACACCAGTTCGGTCACCGTCTCCACGCCGGCGTCTGCCGCGTGGCTCGCCACCGTGTCGAGCGCCTCGCGCCCGCGCTCTTCGAGCGTCTCGCTGGCGCCCTCCGAGCCGTCGACGAACTCGTCGCCCGAGTAGGCGTTGACGATGTCGCTGTCGACGATATACAGCACGTGAAGGGTCGCGTCGTAGCGTTTGGCCGCGTCGACGGCGTGGTCTATCGCGCGGTCGACGCCTTTGCTGCCGTCTGTTGGCAGGAGGATGCGGTCGTACATGGCCGGTACTTTTCGCCGTCGTCCAATAAATTGGTCGCCGTTTCTCGCCCCCGTATCACACGGTCGACGCTCGGCGCCTCAAACCCTGTCACGACATGTGTTACCACAACGGCGCGGGTGTCGGGGCGACCCGGTTTCCGCAAGCGCTGCCAGAAGAAACGAATTATTAATCGTGTAGGTCGTAGGTCGGGGTATGGCCGAGATAGCCATCGAGTACGCGGCCGGCAGTCGCCTCCGGTCCGAGGCGGAGACCGCCCGACGCCTGATCGACTCGTACCTCGGCGATCGCTCCGATGTCGACGGGATAACCCTCTCGCCTTCCGCCGACTCCGTGTTCTGCGTCAGCGTCGAGGGCGACCGCATCTGGTGTACGAACCCCGGCGAGTGGATCGACGCCATGGAGGCGGTGGCGGCGGCGCGACGCCGGCTCTCCGAGCTGTCGTAGGGCGCTACTCCGGTCGGGTCGCGTGCGACCGCACGAACTCGCGGAGCAGTTTCCCCGCCAGCGCCGCCGCCTGCCCGTCGTCGCGGTCGTTCACCTCGACCACGTCGAACCCGTCTGCGACCGGGGCGACCGCGCGAACGAGGTCGCGGGCCTCCCGCGGCGTGAGCCCGAACGGCTCTTTCGTCCCGGTTCCGGGCGCGAAGCCGGGGTCGAGCCCGTCGATGTCGACCGAGCAGTACACCGACTCGTCGGCGAAGGCGTCGGGGTCGAAGTCGTCGAGCCATCCCCGCGTCTCCTCCGGCGGAACGACCGTCACGTCGGCGGCGGCGGCGCGGTCCCACTCCGCCTCGGAGCCGGTCCGCGCCCCGACGATCACGGCGCGGTCGACGCCGAGGTCGTCGAGCGCGCGGCGCGTGACGCAGGCGTGGCTCAGCGGGTTGCCGTCGTAGGCGTCACGCAAATCGAGATGCGCGTCACAGACGACGAGCACGTCCGGCGCGACGGCCTCGACCCCGGCGTGCGTGACCGTGTGCTCGCCGCCGACGGTCACGGGAACGGCGTCGTCGTAGACGACGCTCCGCAGTTCGGCGGCGAGGTGGTCGAGGTACTCGCGGACGTCGTCCCAGGGGCGCACGTCGCCGGCGTCGGCGACGCCCAGCGCGGAGAAGCGGCTCTCCGTTCGGTGGTCGTAGTCGTCGTATGATTCGGCGAAACGCCGGACGCGGTCCGGTCCGAACCGGGTGCCCGGCTGAAACGTGGTCGTCGCGTCTAGGGGAGCGCCGACGACCACGTACGAAGCAGCGTCGCGGTCCGTCGTCGCTCCCGGAAACATGGCCTCGACTACCCGACGACCTTCCGCTGGCCCTCGTACTCGAGGTACTCGATGTTGTCGTCGGAGGTGAAGTCCTCGCCCTCGGGGATGCGCATGGTGAACGTCTCGTAGGTGTCTAAGTCCATGACCTGCGCGTCGTTGCCCGACACGGAGACGACCTGGCCCTGCTTCCGCTGGATGATCGGGACCCAGACCTTCGCGTCGACCGGCTGCGAGAGCGAGCGCTTCTTCTCGTCGAAGACGCCCTTGCCCTCGACGCGCGCCTTGGCGCTCCCGTGTTTACCGGGCTTGGCTGTGCTGTAGTGGTTGATCTTGCAAGGCGAGCTGTCCATCATGACGTAGCTGCCCTCCTGAAGTTCGCGAACCTGCTTCTGCTCTCGCGGCATGAGCGCTACTTTCCCCGGCGCGGGTATAAACGGTTTGGAACGGCGGTGCGCGGGGGAAACGAGTCTGACCGGCGACGCTTCATCGCCCGACTACGGGTCCATCTCGTCGACGTACTCCTCCTCGTCGGCGTTCCCGTCCGGCGGAACGAACTTTCCGGTGATGAGGTAACTGGCGATGAACAGCCCGATGAAGCCGATGCCGACCGCCGCGGTCGTCCGGACCACGAACGGGAAGTCGATCCACCAGAGCGCACGGTCGGCGACCGCCATCACGACGACCGCGGCGAACAGCGCCTTCTGCTCGTCGGTCGGGTCGCGGACGAACCCGACGATGTCGTCTTTAAGATCACTGAAAAACCCCATCAGGCGCTCACCTCCACGCCGTCGATGACGCGACTCACGCGGTCGAGTCCGGTCCGCAGCTCGTCCGTGGGAAGCCCGAATCCGATACGGAAGCGGTCGGGGAAGCCGAACAGGGTGCCGGGTGCGAGGACGACGCTCTCCGCCTCGACGACCGTCCGACAGAACGCCTCGGCGTCCTCGAAGCCGTCGGGGACGCTGACGAACCCGTTGACCCCGACCGGGTCGTGCCAGTCGAGCCCGTGACGGTCCAGCCAGTCGGCGACGATGGCGCGGTTCGTCGCCGCCAGTTCGCGGTTCTCGCGCAGGATGGCGGGCTCTCGCTCGCCGAGCGCCTGCTTTGCGACGTGCTGGCCGAACAGCGCCGGCGAGATGGTGGTGTAGTCTTTCCACCGCCACGCGCGCTCGACGACGGGCTCCGGGCCGGCGATCCAGCCGAACCGGAGTCCGGCGAGCCCGTACGCCTTGGTGAGGCTCGTCGTCGATATCCCGTGGGCGCCGAAGCTCGCGACCGGCGGCTGCGGCGTCTCGGCCAAGAGCCGGTACACCTCGTCACAGAGGAGGTAGGCGTCGTGGTCGGCGGCCACGTCGTACACCGCCCGCATCGTCGCCTCGTCGTGATACCGCCCGGTCGGGTTGTTCGGGTTGTTCACCACGATCACGGCCGTGTCGTCGCGGGCGGCCTCGGCGACCGCGTCGACGTCGAGGCGCCACTCGGGCGGCGTCAGCTCGACTCGCGTGACCTCGCCGAACGCCTCTGGGACCGCGTGGAGCGCTTGGTACGTGGGCGTGACGACGACCGCGTGGCTCCCAGAGCCGACGGCCGAGGGCGCGTCCGGCCCCCCGCCGACGGCGCCGTCGTCGCCGAGCAGCGAGAGGAACGCGAGGAAGTTCGCCTCCTGTGTCCCGCAGGTGAAGAGGACTTCGTCGGCGCTCCGGCCGTAGCGGTCGCCGACGGACGCGCGGAACTCGGGCTCGCCGTTCGTGGGGATGACGTAGTCGAGTTCGCCGGGGTCCAGGTCGAACCGGCTCGCCTCGAGCGACCGGATACCACTCTCGGCTAACATGATGTCGGCCTCGTGTTCGTACTCCGCGAACCAGCGTTCGAGGCCGAACGGGTCGATGCGCATACTTCTCGTGAGAGTGGCGCGAGGTTAGATGCTACGGTCCCGCGAGGGCGACCGGTCGGTACGGAGGCACAACGGCTTTCCCACCGCATTGCGATGTGTTCGCATGATACTTTCTCGGTCCCGCGTTCTCGGTGCGCTGCTGCTCGTGGTGGCCGCGCTCGCGGCGGTCGTCCTCGCGGACGTGCTCCGCACCGTCGTCTTCGCGATCACCGTCGCGTACGCGCTCTACCCGGTCCGCCGCCGACTCGTCGAGCGCGGGCTCTCGCACCGGCTCGCCGCCGCCGCGTCCACGGTCACCGCGTTCGTCGCCGCGGCGGTCCTCGTGGTGCCGCTCCTGTACGTCCTCTACCGACAGCGGTCGCGGCTGACCGACCTGCTCGGACAGATCCCGGACGTGGTGACGTTCGACGGGTTCGGCTTCGTGGTCCCCGTCGAGGTCGCGCCGGTGGTGGCGTCGGTCCGGCTGGCGGTCCGGGACCTCGCGCTCGCGATCACCGCCGCGGCGCCGCTTCTGGCGCTCGAACTCATCGTCTTCACCATCCTCGTGTACGGGCTCCTCCTTCGCCCGGACGCGGTCGAGAGCGTCGTCTTCGGGGTCGTTCCGGCCGAGTACCGCGATATCCTCTTGCGGCTGCACACCCGGACGCGGACGACGCTCTACTCGATTTACGTCCTCCAGGCGGCCACGGCGGCGGCCACCTTCGTCCTCGGGTTCCTGGTGTTCGCGGCCCTCGGCTACGAGTCGCCGATCCTGCTCGCGGTCATCGCGGGCCTCCTCCAGTTCATCCCCGTCGTCGGTCCGAGCCTGCTCGTCGTCGCGCTGACCGCGGGCGACGTGTTGATCGGCGAGCCGACGCGCGCGGCGCTCGTGTTGGTGTTCGGGCTCCTCGTCGTCTCCTTCGTCCCGGACGCGGTGATCCGGACGCAGTTGGCCGACTGGACGGGCGAGATATCGCCCGGCCTCTACCTCGTCGGCTTCGTCGGCGGCATCCTCACGCTCGGCGCGATCGGCCTCATCGTCGGTCCGCTGGTGGTGGCGCTGCTCCTCGAAGTCCTCCGGATGCTCGCCGAACACGAGGGGGTCGACCCGAGCCGGCCGGACGAGTCGCCGCGGTGAACGCGCCCTCGCGATCCGACCGCTCCGTCGGGCTCACCGGCACGGCTTTCCGGCTCCCGGCCCTCCACTCACCAACCGATGGTGACGACCGACCCACCCGCGGCGCTCGCCGACGCGCCACACCTCCCTCCGGGACGACTCGAGACCCTCGCCGAGCGCGTGCGCGACGGCCGAGGCGGATCCGCCAGCGCGTCGCGAACGGCGGGCGACCGCGACACCCTGACCGTGAACGCGCCGGCGACGGACGAGCGCATCGGCTCGGTCCCGGCCTGTGACGGCGACGACGTCGACGCCGCGGTCGAGCGAGCGCGGGAGGCCCAGACCGAGTGGGCCGAGACCCCCGCAACCGAGCGCGCGCGAGTCATCGACCGGTTCGGCGACCTCGTCGTCGACCGCCGCGAGGAACTGCTCGACCTCCTCCAAGTCGAGACCGGGAAGTCGCGCCGGACCGCGGTCGAAGAGCTGTTCGACGTCCCCACCGGCTGCGGCTACCTCGCCGAGACCGCGCCCGGCGTCCTCTCCGAGGAGCGCCGGTCCGGAGTTGCACCCGGCGCCACGACGGCGACCGTCACCTACGAGCCGAAGGGCGTCGTGGGCGTGATCTCGCCGTGGAACTACCCGTTGACGCTCTCGATGGGAGACGCCCTGCCCGCCCTCGTCGCGGGCAACGCCGTCGTGCTCAAACCCGACGAGAAGACGCCGTACGGCGCCCTCGCGCTCGCCGAACTGCTCGAGGTCGCCGGCCTGCCCGACGGCCTCTTCCAGGTCGTCACGGGCGACGGCGGGACGGTGGGGCCGGCGCTCGTCGACGCGGTCGACTACATCGCGTTCACCGGCAGCACGGCGACCGGGCGCGCCGTGGCCGAGCGGGCGGGCCGCAACCTCATCGACTGCTCGCTGGAACTCGGCGGCAACAACCCGCTCGTCGTCCTCGACGACGCCGACGTCGACGAGACGGCCCGCGGCGCGGTACAGGCCTGCTTTTCGAACGCCGGGCAACTCTGTCTCTCGGCCGAGCGGATCTACGTCGAAGCGCCCGCCTACGACGCGTTCGTCGAGGCGTTCGTCCGCGAGACGGAGCGGCTCACTCTCGGGACCGGCTACGACTACGACGCCTCGGTGGGGTCGCTCATCGACGCCGCCCAACTCGACCGCGTGACGAGCCACGTCGAGGACGCGCGCGAGCGCGGGGCGACCGTCCTCACCGGGGGGCGCGCTCGGCCCGACGTGGGGCCGTACTGCTACGAGCCGACGATTCTCGCCGACGTCGAGCCGGACACGACCGTCGCCTGCGAGGAGACGTTCGGCCCCGTGGTCTCGGTGGCGCCGGTCCCCGACGCCGACGCCGCGATAGCGGCCGCGAACGACTCGCCGTACGGCCTCAACGCGAGCGTGTGGACCGGGGACCGCGAGCGCGGTGCGGCGGTCGCGCGGCAGATCGACTGCGGGACCGTCAACGTCAACGACGCGTTCCTCGCCACGTGGGGCGCCGTCGACGCGCCGATGGGGGGCTTCGGCGACTCCGGACTCGGCCGCCGGCACGGACCCGAGGGGATCCGAAGATACGTCGAGTCGCGCACGGTCGGCGTCTCGCGGGTCGGCCCGCTCACCTTCCCGGACCGGATTCCGACCGACTGGTTCGTCGGGGGCGCCTTCGCGGCGCTCTCGCTCGGGCGGAAAGCGAGCCGCGGCCTCCGAGGAATCAAGCGGCGACTCCGAGGACGCTGACGGGCGCCCGCGACGGGACGCCCGCTCGTCCTGGCGGCCAACCGTCGCCCGTCCGTGGCGACCGACTGCCGCCTATCTGTGGCGACCGATCGCCCTTCGTTCAAAACTATATAGATATATAGCCGACTATTAGAAACGACTTAAGCCAAGTATCACCCTCGTACGGGTGACAACACGGCGGCGGTACGTCGCGTCACCACTACCCAAATGAACACGACACCTCAGTTCAGCGACGACGTCGAAACGCACCACCGGCGACTCGAAACCGACCGTTACGATGACATCTACGTCGTCGGCGACGTCCACGGGAGCCGGTCCGCCCTCGAAACGCTTCTCGCGACGCTCGACCTGTCCGACGACGACCTCGTCGTCTTCGTCGGCGACCTCGTACGAAAGGGGCCGGACAGTCCCGGCGTCGTCGACATCGTCCGCGACGACCCGCGGCTCCTGACGATCCGCGGCAACAACGAACAGAAGGTCGTCCGCGGCGACAAAGACCCCGACTGGCTGCGCGAGGCGGACCGCGAGTACTTCGAGTCGCTTCCCGTCGCCATCTCGTTCGACGACGCGCTCGTCGTCCACGGCGGCGTCGACCCCGAGCGCTCACTGGAGAGCCACACCGTCGAAGAGCTGTTGACGATGCGGTCGCCCCACGGTGACGGCTACGACGGCCCGTTCTGGTACGACGACTACGACGGCCCCCACCGCGTGTTTTTCGGTCACACGGTTCACGACGTGCCCGTGGAACGCGACCACGCAATCGGGCTGGACACCGGGTGCGTCTACGGCGGGACGCTCACGGCGTACGACTACCGGCGCGACGACTTCGTCGTTATCGACCCGAGGGAGACCCACCAGGAGCGCGCCGACTCGAAGGTCGTCAGCCCCGCCTGAACTGGCCGCTCCGACTCACTTCTGTACTGCCCCGTACTCGGAGACGAGGCGTTCGCGCGCCCCCGCTCGGGTCTTAAAGTATCGACGGCTGCCGTCCGCGGTTCGGACCGCCCAGTCGTACGTCTCGCTGTCGGGTCGGTACCAGCGGTCCGCGTGCGCGTCGAACACGGCGTCCGTTTGGTCGCCGTCGTCGCTCTCCTCGCTCTCCTCGCCTCCGCCGTCACCGTCACCCCCGTCCGCGTCCGTCGAATCGGTGCCGGCGCCGCCGTCGGGCGCGGACTCGACCAACAGGTCCTCGGGGATGATCTCTCGGTCGACCACCATCCCCGTGCCATAGCCGCGGTCGACGGCGGCCTTCGTCGCGTCCATGAGGATCCGCTGGGTGTCTCGCACCGGCTCGTCTCCGGGCGACACCTGCTCGTACGACCCGTCGCTTTGCATCACCCACCGTCGCCGGTTGTCGGTCAGCGATACCTCGAGGATGAAGCGGAGTTGGCGGCGCAGGTCGGTCGCCTCGACGGGCGCGACGGCCTCGACCCGGTAGTCGAGGTTCCGCGTCATCCAGTCGGCCGACCCGATGTACCACTCCGGGTCCCCGGCGTTCTCGAAGTAGAAGATCCGAGCGTGTTCGAGGAACCGACCGACGATGGAGTGGACCGTGACGTTGTCGCTGAGCCCCTCGATTCCGGGACGGAGCCGGCAGATGTCCCTGACGACGAGGTCGATTTCGACTCCCGCCATCGAGGCGCGGTAGAGTTCGGCGACCATCGACGGGTCTTCGAGCCCGTTCACTTTCACGACCATCCGCGCGGGCCGACCGGCACGGGCGTGGTCGGCCTCGCGTCGAACCATCTCCGTGAAGCGCTCGCGCATCGTCACGGGCGCGATCAGGAGTTTGCGGAACCGGTCGTCGAGCGTCGGCCCGGTGAAGAAGTTGAACACCTTCGTGAGGTCGAGCCCGATGTCGCGGTTGGCGGTCAGGAGGCCCAGATCGGAGTACCCCTTCGCCGTCCCCGAGTGGTAGTTCCCGGTGCCGACGTGGGAGTACAGCCTGACGCCGTCGTCGTCCTGCCTGACGACCAGCGCGGTCTTGGTGTGCGTCTTCAGGCCGACGGTCCCGTAGGCGACGTGGATCCCCTCCTCTTCGAGTTGGCGGACCCATTCGAGGTTGTTCTTCTCGTCGAAGCGGGCCTTGAGCTCGACCATCACCGCCACCTGTTTCCCGTTTTCGGCGGCGTCGATGAGACTCTGGATGACCTTCGAGTCGCTGGCCGTCCGATAGATGGCCGCCTTCACGGCGAGCACGTCCGGGTCGTTCGCCGCCGCGTCGAGGAACTGCTGTACCGTGCCCTCGAACGAGTGGTACGGGTGGTGCGCGAGGAGGTCGCCGCTCCGGATCTCGTCGAAGATGTCCGTCCGCACGTCCGCGTCGTCGCTCACCGTCTGCTCCAGTCGGGGATGTCGCTGGGGGGTCCACGCCGAGCGCTTCAGGTCGGGGCGGTCGAGTTCGGTGAGATCGAAGAAGTCCTCGAAGTCGATCGGGCCGGTCCGCTGGAACACCTCTCGGTCGTCCACGTCGAGCTGATCGCGGAGGATCGAGCGCGCCTCGTCCGGCATGTCGGCGTCGACCTCCAGCCGCACGACCGTCGCGAAGCGGCGCTGTTCGAGGACGTCTTCGACCATGTCGATGAGGTCCTCTGCGACCTCCTCGTTCCGCCGCACCTCGGCGTTTCGAGTCACCTTGAACTTCGACACGTCGCGGATGTCGAGGTCGGGCAGGAGGAGGTCGATGTTCGCCTCGATCAGGTCCTCGATGAGGACGTGGTCGTTCGTCTCGCCGGGGACCGCGATCAGGCGCGGCCGGTTCGGCGGGATCTTGATCCGCGTGAACGTCGACTCGCCGCCGTCGTCCACGGAGAGCACGGCGAGGGAGAGCGAGAGGTTCGAGATGAACGGGAACGGGTGCGCCGGGTCGAACGCCAGCGGCGTCAGCGTCGGGAGGATCGACTCCTCGAAGTACGAGCGCAGTTCGGCGCGGTCGTCGGCCGCGAGCTCTTCGGGGCGCCGGATGCCGACGCCCGCCTCCGCGAGCTCCGGCTTGAGGACCTCCTCCCAGTAGTCCGACTGCTCGCGGAACAGCGGGCGCGCGGCCTCGAGCACCTCGCGCCACTGCTCTTCCGGCGTCCGCCCGTCGGGCGACGTCTCGCTCACGCCGGCGTCCATCTGCTGTTTGAGACCGCCGACCCGCTTCATGAAGAACTCGTCCGTGTTCTTCGTGAAGAACGCGAGGAACCGGAGCCGCTCTAAGGGCGGGTTCCGCTCGTCTAACCCCTCGCGTAACACGCGCTCTTGGAACGCGAGTTCGGAGAGCTCTCGGTTGAGGTAGTACTTCGACGCCGCGGGGTCTCGGTCGCTCACGAGACCACCGTCCGGCGGTCGGACGCGGCCGGTCGACGGCCCGTCGGTCGCTCGCTCCGGTTCGGAGCGAGCGGGGTCGTGGTGTCGGGGGACGGACACCCGAAGCGGGCGACAGGGAACATGCTAATCAGAAGGCCAAGTAGGCACAAATAGCTTTGTTACTCTGTCTACATTTCGATATATACTCATACGCGAGAGTACGTATTTCCCGACGGTGCGGGCGGCGCCCCCGACCGCGCGGCGGAGCGCAACGTTTAGCGCACCGCCGGACGCAGTGGCGCGTATGCGCTTCTTCGAGAGACTCGCGGCCCGGATCGAGTCGACCGACAGCGTCGTCTCCGTCGGGCTCGACCCCGACCCGAGCCGACTCCCCGAGTTCGTCGCCGACGCCGACCTGCCCCGGTGGGCGTTCAACCGGCGGATCATCGACGCGACCCACGAACACGCCGCCTGCTACAAGCCGAACGCCGCCTTCTACGAGGACCCCGACGGCTGGCGGGCCCTCCGCGAGACCATCGCCTACGCGCACGGCAAGGACGTGCCGGTCCTCCTCGACGCCAAGCGCGCCGACATCGGCAACACGACCCGCCAGTACGCCGCGGCGCTCGACGACGCCGACGCGATCACGGTGA
>Ga0209946_1000129_pt1 | contig 29534 bp, 48 predicted proteins | sample SalPon2_A_H2O_MG_FD_185704 | JGI IMG/M metagenome (GOLD analysis project Ga0209946, IMG submission 185704) | Salt pond water microbial communities from South San Francisco under conditions of wetland restoration - Salt Pond MetaG R2_A_H2O_MG... | ecosystem: Environmental > Aquatic > Non-marine... | reverse complement strand
TAACTGGCGACCTTGAAGACACTGTTGTCCAGCGACTTACGCAACTGTATGATAACCGCGAAGAAATTGAGGTGCGAGAATGACGAAACTTAATCTCGGACAAGACTGGGAACTGCGAGCCGATGCTGCGAATAATCGACTGCTCGCAGAGTACACGCCCAATGGGACCCAGTTTGAAATGAACGGAGATGGGACACTTCGTCCTCTCAATGGTGGTATTGACCTTGGTGGAGCCGATATTACAAATGCGGGTTCGGTCAGTACAAATAATGCAGACATAAACGGCAGTTTCGAAGCATCCATTGACTCGATGGCGACCGGCCCGGATGCAACTACTGTTTTATCGGCGACCAACGGAGATGTTGGAGATTTGTTAGATGACGTGAGTGGACTGGATGTTCCGGGGACAAATGGAGCTACCGATATTTACGATTTAGCTAACAATGTGCGGAGCGGGCTCATCATAGTCAGTGGACGAGATCAAAGCAGTTTCGACGCATTTTCTGATTTAATTCTTGTTGCTGGAGCAGAGCAGTTTAATGTTGTGTCTCAAGCCTCAAGAGGGACTATTCCACGCACTTATACGCGGAATGGCAGCAATCTGGAGCTTGCTATTGACCGCAGTGGGGACACTTTTGACGTGATTTTGCGTACTATGGGAGGGCGACCCTGAGACACACTGAACAGTCACACCAAAAAACAACAACTGAAATAAAATGAGTGGCTTAACAGTCAGAGAAGACTGATTTGTGAAGCGACGTACAGTGTATGCAATCGGACTGATAGCCAATGCTATCGTGACACCGATTGTTTTGAACCAACCTGATTGTGCAGGCGCAATGCAATGTCTATAGCAAATAAATTCATTAAACGAGTAGCACCGACTCTCTCAAAAACAATCGGCTATATCCGTTCTGGAACAGCCTATCTGACACCGAAGGACGATTGGGTAGAGGGAATAAAAAAGCGAATCGCAGTCTCATTTCATCCGTTTGCTGACTACTTCGGTCGGCCTCTAATCAAGGAAAAGCCTGACGCCGAGCAGTTCGCCACTACTGAAGCTACACCTGACGAAGTTGAACAAGCTCTTTATGGTCGTTATCAGCGCAATCTTACCTCGACACGCAAGTATCGTATGAGAAAAGGTAAGCGCGATTGGGCTGTCGGTTCATGGGTCCACGACCCGGAAGACACGCTGTGGCAACATCACGTCTATCTGTTTGAGCGAGAAAATGGTGGCACCGACCTCTATGCTCACAAAGAAACTTCAGCAGAACACGACCCGTATGGACACGTCACTGATGGACACAGCGATGGCGACCCTAATTCGATAGCACGTGTGCAACTACAACGGGCAGATATTGAGTACGATGATTGATTCTATTCCGGTTGATTGGTTGTTTGAAAGTGATGTACCACTCTTCTTTTTTATAATTGCTCTATTGACGAAGCCGTCTACATGGTCTAAAACAGTAATAGATACAATAAGAAGTAGGTTTGAGAGTAGTTAGTTAAAACATTGAGGCCCGCCTCTATGACTTAGAGACGACAACTTTAAACGTGTCCAGCATAGTGTATATAGTGAGGGCAGCTACGTAGCCCGTTTAAATTTTAATTATGACTGAAGAAGATACTAAATTAGATAGTGACGAGTTTGAAGAACGAGAACAGATTACAGTTTCTATTCCTCTTGACGCTGCTCATCAAAGACTAGACTTAGCTCTACGAAAAGAACTTAAGAGTGAAAGAATTTCTGCTGAAGATATAATTTCTCAACAGATTATCCCACCCGCTGAACAAGCTCTTTACGAGACAGTTCAGAATATGAAGTATACTGAAGAATAAATTTATAAGTTTTAGTTAGTTTACCCCCTACAGGGCAACCTGTGGGGGGTCTATTTTTCTCTCTTTACAAATGGAAACTCCAATTCTGACAATTGACGAAGACGCTAGTATCGAAGACCGACTAACCGCCAACGCGCAGCACAATATCCTTCCAGCCCGCTATTTTGTGAAGAATTCTGACGGAGAAGTAGTCGAAGACGCCTCCATGATGTTCGAACGTGTTGCAGAAAACGTAGCACAGGCTGAGTTTGAAGCTACAGATGAAAGTGAGGTAATTACCACTGAGCGGTACAACAAATGGCGAGCGCGGTTTGAATCAGCTATGAAGGAACTTCGATTCATGCCTAATAGCCCGACGCTCATGAACGCCGGAACTGACATGAATCAGCTTTCAGCGTGTTTTGTTGAGGAACCTAGAGATGATATGGAAGATATTTTCGAGAAGGCAAAGTTCGCGGCGCTCATCTTTCAGAGTGGTGGTGGAGTGGGCTATCCATTCCACCACCTCCGACCGAAGGGGAGTTACATCAACTCTACTGGCGGTCAAGCCTCCGGGCCTGTGAGCTTTATGCGCGTTTTTGACGAGACGTGTAATCAAGTGAAACAAGGTGGGAAGCGACGTGGCGCTCAAATGGGTATTCTTCGTGTTGACCATCCCGACGTGGGCCGCTTCGCTGTTGCCAAGCGAGAAGAAGGTGAGTTTGATAATTTCAATATCAGTGTCGCGGTCACTGATGAATTTATTGAGGCGGTTGAGAACGGAGACACGTATACTCTCTACGACCCTACAACTGATTTCGAAGAGCCGTACACTGTCACTGAAGAAGTAGCAAAGTTCTATAATTACGAGTATCGAGACAATCCGGCCAGCGCGTTCGATAGCGGTGAAGGTGATACTGTCGATGAAAACTTGTGGCGCGACCATGCTGATAGCATTGAGGCGCGTGAGAACGGCGTCCATGTCACTCTAGAGGAAAAGTGGGCGCGAGCCTTTGAACTGGAGCCGGGAGAGCCTATGGAGCTACCGGCTGAATTCCTGTTGGACATTATGGTCGATGGAGCCTACCAGAACGGCGAGCCGGGTATCTTCTACTACGACTGGACTAACGAAGACCACACGTTCACTGAAGACAGTCCACACAGCATTGAAGCTACTAATCCCTGCGCCGAGCAGCCATTGGCCGAACACGAAGCGTGCAACCTTGGCCATATAAATCTGAGTCTGATGCTCAGAGAAGATGCTCCTACGTGGGAAGAATTCGAAGATATTGCTCCTAATGTTGCATCGCAAGAAGAAGTTGTAGCTCACTATGTCAAAGAAGCACTTGACACTGAGCTATTTGCAGAGACGACTGAAACAGCGACAAGATTCCTTGAGAACGTAGTCACACAGTCTGACTTCCCCCTCGTTGAAATTGAAGAAAAAGTTAGCTCGCTTAGAAAGATTGGCGTCGGGGTAATGGGAATGGCTCAGATGCTCTACCAGATGGGTGTTCCTTACGACTCTAAAACTGGTCGAGATATTTGCTCTGAAGTTCTCCGTCTAATCAACCGAGAAACAGCACTCAATTCGGCTGAAATTGCAGAAGAGAGGGGTGTCTTTAGCGCCTATGAAGAGTCTAAATGGTCAGACCCGTCAGAGTACCCGGAGTGGTTCGAGCGTCACACAGGCGGCCTCAATGCTTCTAACTACGAAGATGGATTCCCTGTTCGGAATCACAATCAGACAACAATTGCTCCGACCGGAACTACGTCAATGATTGGAGATACGAGTGGTGGATGTGAACCTGTCTACTCTGTTGCTTTCTACAAGAACGTCGGCGGAGATATTCAAGGAGACGATTTCCTTGTCGAATTTGACTCGTATTTCCTGAAAACCCTTGAGGCAAACAACATTGACGTTGATGAAGTCAAAGAAGAAGCTCAGACTCAAATGGAAGCTGACGAGTGGGATGGAGTAAACGGACTGGAAACGGTCCCTGACGAATTTGGTGAAGTGTTCGTAACGACCGAGCAGATTGACCCTGAAGGTCACACACTGATGCAGCGCCGCCTTCAGGAACACGTTGACTCTGGTATCTCAAAGACAATTAATATGCCAGCAGACGCGACCAGAGAGGACGTGGCCGAGGGTTATCAGCTTGCGCTATCGAGAGACGCTGAAGGACTTCCGGCAAAAGGTATCACGGTCTACCGGGACGGAAGCAGAGACGAGCAGGTCAAGTCCACGAGTGCGGATATGAGTGAGGCTGGCACCGAAGACGACATGGAGGGCGTCGAGGACCATCTGGTTGACCTCTACCAGTCTGAAGCCATTTCTGACGAAGCTGTGGGTGTGCTTGCTACGCGCCTCGATGTTTCTGCTGACGAGCTTGAAGGAGAAGAAGTGAAGCTCTGTCCTGAGTGTCAAGATTCGGTGATGCAGATGCAGGAATCGTGCGCCCTCTGTCCCGAGTGTGGATATTCACCTTGTTCGTAGAGTATGCCGTCTCCGTGTGTTCGAGTCTGTGTAGTTGAAGAAGGTCACTGTACTGCTTGTGGTCGCTCCCTCAATGATATAGCTGAATGGGGTTCATTGAGCGAAACAGAACAGCGCGAGCGGATGAAAGAGATTGGGCCGCCCTGAGTAGGGGTGGCCCTGATTTTTTGCTTTGTAGACGGAAGGTTTTAATCTAGGACGCCTCAAAGATTTTTAATGCAATGGTTGAAGTCAATCCCAAGAAGATTTTGAAATACGGATTGTTTAGTGTAGTTGGACTAAGTATAGGATTTGTAATTGGAATTATCTTATTTCTCTATGTTAACTTTGAGTTTGGGTATAGACATGGATTGTTCATAAATTTCCTTCAGTTGATATTGTTAGTGATTCCGACTTTGATGGGTGGAGCAGTTGGTGTGTCGGTAGAGTATTTCCGATAGCAACCCAAAGTTTTTTATCTAGTCGTTGAGAAGAAAAATCCACAGCAGGCAGGCAGTTCAGCGATTCGGGGTTCAAATCTTTCGGAAAAATCTCCGACTTGATTCCCAATACTGGCGGTAGCGGTGCTGTGTGGTGCGTTTGACCCGAACGAAGTGAGGGGATGGGGTCGGAGGGATTTGAACCGCTCGCAAGCAGGCTGAACTCGATGCCTCGCTGCTACCAGAGCCATGAACACGCGCAACGTCCATCCACGGAAAGCTCAGAGAGACTTTCTCGCTAGCAAAGAAGGCAACGTCAAAGACAGTACCCGCCGCTGCTATGAGGCCGTCACCCGCAACTTCCTCGAATACATCGAATCAAACGGCATTGAGGCGTGTGAAGAAATAGACGGCTACGTAATCGAACAATGGAAAATTAAACGGAAACAAGAAGACAATGTATCTCCAGTCACGTTACACAATAACACCAAACACCTCAGAGTCTTCATCCGATACCTCGAATCAAGTGAACTAGTCGAAACCGGACTGCCCGACAAAATAGACATACCCAACCTCAGCGACGAAGAAGCCCGCTCCGACGAGAAAGTCAACCCCGAGCAGATGGAAGGGATACTCGGATACTTAGAAATATACGAGTACGCTACGCGCCTCCATGCTTCTACCAAGCTACTCTGGCACACTGGCTGTAGAGCAGGCGCACTTACCGGACTCGACCTACAAGACTACGACCCCCAACAGGGGATACTCAAATTCCGCAATCGAAAAGAAACAGATACGCCGCTGAAAAATAGAAATACGAGCGAGCGAAATGTCACTCTCAGCCAAGACGTAATGGACGTTCTGAACGACTACATCAACGCTCGAAGGGTAGATGTAACTGACGAATATGGCCGCGAGCCGTTGTTCACTACCGAGCATGGGCGGCTCTCAAGACAGCGCCTCTACAAGAACTTTGTCGCCGTCACAAGGCCATGCGTCTACGACAACAACTGTCCTCACGGTCGAGAAGTAGAAAATTGTGATGCTGGAATGAGGAAAAAAGAATCATACCTCTGCCCATCGAGTGATTCGCTACACCCCATCCGGCGCGGGTCAATCACCTATCACCTTAATAGAGATTGGCCGACCGAGAAGGTGAGCGAGAGGTGTGACGTGAGCGTTCCAGTGCTAGAAAAACACTACGACGCACGAACACACGAAGATAAACGACAAGGAAGAAGTCAATTTGTTGACAAACTCTAAATAAAATTTTTTAGCTGCTACGCTTCCGGCGTCTCGTCCATCCGCCACCCTTGGTCCCAACCCTCGTGACCACATTCAGGACATTCACGAGTAAGCTGGTCGCTGTGCGCTCCTTTTGTTCGCATAACGTACCGAGGGTCAGCATCATCAGGCTCTTTAATATCAGGTCGGCCAGCCATATCTGCAAGCATGGAGCCTCGGTCGAATTCTTCTTTGACTGGCTCAGGTAGCTCTTTCACTTCGTGACCGCACGACGGACAAGAATAACTCATAATAGACTTTCACCTATAGGAACAGCCGCCATTCCTCCAGATTTTATACCCATTGCACCTACTTGCATATAAATGAGCATACCAGCTTCTTCGTCTACAAATCTAATACACTTTCCACTTTCAAATCCTGAATCTACTTCTATTGTTTCTATATTATCAAGTTCAGACATAGTTTCTTCTGTAGATTTTTCAGCACAGCCAGCAGTTACAGCCACTATAGCACTTCCAAGAGCGGTTAAAAAAGTTCTCTTGTTCATCCATTTAATCTTCCGGGTGATACTCTCGATAGTAGTCTTCTAGCTTCCACAAACCGTCTTTTACTTTATAATATTGGGTAAACTCAGATTCTTCTAAAATATACGCTGGTATTTCTTCTATCAGTTCTTTCGCTTCTCGGAAGTTCTTAGCCGCTTCAATGAAATCGTTATTAGTCATAGTGGATACCAAAGCTCACCACCACACTCAGGACACTCTTCTAAACTGTGGTCTTCTGTATAGAAATCGCAGTCTTCACAGACTTGATTCACGCTCTTATCAACCCCCAACAGTTAGCACACTCTGTAATATACGAATCAAATTCAGCGTGGCTCGGACTCACTTCTTTCGTCACCGGCTCTTTCTCACTGTCTGGACAACTACAATGTGCGCTCATTCTTTTTCTTTTGGACAAAATTTACAATTACAATTATGACAGTCAGAATCTTCTTCGAAAGTTTTTCGATTAGTATAAGAAGTTTCACATATCCAGCAAAACCAACAAGACTTTTTGCTTTTTCCTAATCTACTAAAATCTTCATAGTTAACTTTTTTTACTACGTGTCCATTAATATGATATACTTCTCCATATGAATTTATACCATGTTCTTTAGCTTCTGTCCATTTATCTTTATCATTCCCAAATCCTAACATTTCAATCACTCGGAAATAACGGAAAAGTAGCAAAGAAACACAGTGCTGTCAGAATCAGAAACACAAGTGCCACTGGTTTAGCTGGCTCGTAGAAAAAGTATTGAAAAGCATAGAGGGCGCTCCCAACTCCCCCACTGATAAACGTTCCAAAAACAAAAGCCGATAATGCTTTATTTTTCGAAATCTTCATACATTCTCGATTCAGTAGCATCAATTTGACCCTGATACTTACCATCATAGGAATTTTCATCAGCACCGCCTTGATGGTAGAACACAAGCTGCCCGACTCTGGTATACGCTGGCACCTCAATGACGTTTCCGGTGGGGTTATACAACTCTAGAGTAAGCGTCCCGCTGAATCCACGGTCCACCAAGCCAGCGTTCTCGATAAACAATCCGAGCCGACCGACACTCGACCGGCCATGCATTACAGCCATAATACCGGGTGGCAAATCTAACTCTTCATCTGTCCGAGCTAGACAGAATTCTCCCGGTCCAACTGTTAGGACATTTTCTTCTTCAATAGTATGCGAATCAGGATAGGTTTCTTCTTTTGTTACGTCAAATCGGACACTGTTCGTATCACCAGACATTCCACCAGCCATTCGGACTTTTTCTGGAGCAACATGGAGGTCCATCGAGGACGGTCCAATATGAAGGTCGCCCCCACTCTGGCGCTCTATATTTCCTACAAATTCGTTGTTTCGACACAACTTTTCTATTTCAGCATCAGGCATGACACCTTTATTTTGAAAATACATTCAAAGCTAGTGGCCGGACTCGAACCAGCGACTTTTTGCTTACAAAGCAAATACTCTGCCGACTGAGTTACACTAGCAAAAACGAAAACTTCCTACTCCCACCAAACTTCGCCGCACGTACAGTAGTATTCGTACTCTTCTTCTTGGCCTATCAGTCCGGTTCTATCGACAGCTTCCTCGTCGCACTGAGCGCAGTCGGGGTATTCTTCACGCCCCTCCATGTCACTCATTTCGCGTGCGAGAGCAGTCTGCATAGCCGCGTAGGGGACTGAATCTTTTGTTGTCTCTGGTACTGTTTCGTCTACTTCAAGTTCATCGTCAGTAAACGTTCCAAGGAACGAACGAGTGAACTTGTCAAGTCGGCGGGTGTAGAGTCCGAACGCACTGAGGGCTTCTGGTTCTGCGGGGATTGTTATTTCTTCTTTTCCTTGACGTTGGAGTATCAGGGCCATTATCTCTCCAGTTAGACGCCATGATTCTCCATAGTCTTGTTCTTTTTGTCTATGCAACTCCTGAGCTTCTTCTAAGATTTGTCTCGGTTTTGAATCCATGAGTAAATGTACGATAAACAGTCTTGATAAATGCTTGCTAAGTAAGGTGAAAGTGAAAATAAAACTTATAAAATTTCTTTTACTGTTGAATCAAATTATTAAATAATTTATTGAAAGAAGCATTATCGCTAGCACTAAGAGAAATATCAATATTATATTCAATTCCATCCACAGCTTTCGTCTTTATTGAAAAATCAGCAGACTTGAGAAAAGCTTCTTCTGCTCTCAAATCTACGCCCGCATCAACTAATATCTGCGAAACTTCTCTAATATCTATATCAGATGACATTTGTGTTTTCATGGAGCGCGTAGAGAATTATTATTGACATATTCTTCATACGCTTCAAACGTAATAGGTGCCCACTCTAAACACTGGTCAAGAACCTGCTGTGCAAACTCTCGGGCCTCCCACTGGGCTTTTGCATTGTTCCGAAGGTCGAAAAAGTGCATCAGACTCCGGGGATTAGCCGAGAACGTCAGGTTTACCGGCGTGGCTTGAGGAAGGAAGAATCGAGCATCTTCCTTCGGAATTCCTGCATCTATTGCTTTTTTATATTTTTCAACAGAATCTCTCCAATGTGATTCCATTTCTTTTTCAAATCCACGAACTGCTGGCCCACTTGGAGCGCGTTCAATTAACTCTTCTTCACACTCTATAAAACTAGGTGGAATTACAGCTTCTTTATCTTCGAAGTTAACGTACCGCTGACTCTGCACGTCAAAACTCATGTGACGATGCCGAGTCACCTGAGCCATCGCTACTCGGCTAATTCCTTCAACGTGGAAATACGCTTGCGCGTGTTCGAACGGACCAAAGTGACCAGAACGAAGCAGTCCGGCAACAAGCTCTTCTTCTGTCTTGGGCGTTCCTTCCATTACCTCTTTGAAGGTTGCGCCAATAAGCGAGTCGTCCATGTAATCACCACGCGCCGCCATAATTGCTGCTCGGTCTGGATTGTCGGTACTCTTCTCTGTCTGTAGTTCAACTTTCATAGTTCGGTATGAGACGGAATTTCTCGGAGTGAGTAATTTTGCTGTCGCGCTCGTCGTTCTCCCATCTGGTCACTGTAGTACTCAATAACGTCAGGAAGGGTGGTGTCGTCGTCTACAATACGCCGTGGCTCTCGATTAATCAGAAGTAGCTTAACAGAATCAGACATGGCAAAAAGACTGCCTTCACTATATACACTATGCTGGATACATTTAAAGTCGTCGCTTCTAAGTCAAATGAGATATTAGTTCAGTAAAAGATTCGACTCGATAAACGTTACCGGGTAAATCAAATTCTCTATTGTATGGCTGGTCGTACAGATACAATTCTTGGTCTATATCTAAATGTGGAATATGCTTCGGACAATCATCTATGAATACATCGTAATCTAGTCCAGATTTGTCTTCTTGAGAGTCAACTACTACAAAATCATCGTATACTATTCCATGCCCGTCTAACCACGCTTTCATTTTACTTTCATGCCCCACTCTACCTGTAACTATATCGAGTTTTTTTGAAGAATCGTACAGAACACTCACTTTATTCATTAGTGCTTTTTCTGTAGGTGGAATCATTGAGGCGCGGTGTTTCCAGTTACTCCCGGTTATCTTCAAAAACTCTCTTAGAGTGTGGCCTACATCACCGAAATCCCACTCTGAAGAGGTCGAGGGGCGCACTCCATGCCGTTTTTCATATTCATCATAGAACGGTTCACGAATATCTGCTAACGTCGATTCAAGGTCTAACGAAATTCTACTCGTCATATGTAATCTGCAATAGCACCTTGACGTGTACCAGTCATAGCAGCTTCAACGTCAACTCCGAGTGGCTCTAGAATTCTACCCATCGGTCGCTTGATTACAACGTCTCGCATCCGACCCACATCTACGTAGAGTTGGTCAGCGACCGGCTCAATGTCATTCGACTCTTCGAATCCTATCACGTCGGTTCGGACAGAGCGGTCGTCGTGATTGATAGTCTTCTCGTCAAGATAGACTCGCTTCGGCTTATCGTTCTTCCCGAGTCCAAGGTCGAACAATTCGTTACCAGCCTTTGCTGCACGGACCTGAGCGGTGTCTGAGTCGTAGTCGTCCAGTGCTTGACCGATACCACCGGGAATACCAATCAAATCCCAGTCAGGGTGTCTACGCTCTATCTGTTGTGCTGCTTCGAACACCCGCTGTCGAATATCCGACTTGGGCTTGTCTTTGACAATCATCTTCAGCGTATCTTTCTGAAGATTAGTCAGCAGCGGAGCAGAATCAGACCGTTTGGTTTCGAAGCCTTTGATACTGATTTCATCATCATCGAGGCGCTGGTCGAAATCCATCCCCTCTTTCCAGACTACTCTTTTCGCGTACCGCTTCTTTTTCCCGGCCTGGAACATCGTCTTGCTGGCGTCTTCAATCTCAATCTCCCACCTACACTCTTCAGCAGGCATCCCCCACTCGGTCGCCAACTTCGGGTAAACATCTCCGTTAAGCTCTTCCACGACACTTTCTGTCTCTATTAGACACTTCTCGATACTCCACTCGTCAGGCCACGAAATGTAACAGCTATCCGTATCGCCGTAGACAACTTCACCTTGAGTGTTCTCGTTAATGTACTCAGCACTGGTCCGAGTCACTTCTTGAGCCATCGTCGTCACTGACTCTGCAACCGGCTCGTCGTAGAGGAAGAACCAGACCCATCCAAGAACGCCGTAGAGTCCGTTTCGGATTCGCTTTCTGGCTTCGCGGCTCTGATTCCAATATTCCCACATTTCGGAGCCAGCATCGTACTGGTCACGCCGACGACCTGCCTGCCGAGTTAGCTCCAGAGCATCATCGACCAGCGCACGGAACAGCCCGTCTTCACTTCGGTCAAAGAGCGCACCGTTCGGCGCTACAGCCATACCTTCTTCCGGGTCGAGCGGAGTGATAGATTCAGAATCAGCAACCACGCGCCTCAATGTTTCTGGAGAGGCGTTCAACATCCACATCGTCATAGGGTATAGAGAAGCCAAGTCGATACTCGTCACGTTCCGCTCACGGCCCTCAAACGCTTCCAAAGTAAGTGCCCCTTCGTAGTCGTCGTCACCCCCACCACTCGGCGGCGTTTTAGTCGGTCCAGCTACGCCCCACTCATGGAGCTTCCGGCGAGTAAGCATTTCGATAAAGTCATTTGCTTCATAGGTCTGCTCGTAGTCTAGTCCGACTGTATCTTTTAGCTCTTCACGGTCTTCCATGATACCCGCTGAATCATCTATATCGACCATCAGGGAAACGTCCCGACCGTTGTATTCGAGCAACTTGTGACAGTTATTTTGCCAAAGCTCGTAGATTCCTTCTTCGTGTTTAATCTTACCAGCGTCGTCACCCAACTCCATTGACGCAGCATTATCGAGAGCCGACGACACCTCACTATATTGCATCCGCTCCCACGCTTTCATCAGGTCGTAACAGACTCGGCCAGAAATCTCGGGGTCGTACTGTCCAGCCTGTGCTTGAGGCGCTGGCCCACGACCCATATCACCAGCATTGAGGCCGATAGACTCCGACCGCTTGATTAGATATGGAGCGTCGAAACCAAGATTATTCCATGCCATAAGAAGGTCAGGATTTGTCTCTCCGACCCAATTGAACCAGTCTTTGAGCATGGATTTTTCATCATAGCTGATGTGTAACTTGTCTATACATCCGGGGCTGTCTCCGACCTTAACCAAATCTCCTTCCTCAACTGCTACTACACCAGGAAGAACTTCTTCGGGGTGGCGCTCACCGAGAGACAAGAACGCATGATATTCTTCAAGAAACGTATCGTAAGCAACTATCGTAATAATTTCAGAATCGGTGTGTATAACGTCACCACCCTGGACAGGAATAGTCCCACGGTCGTCAATCTCAATGTCGTAATAACAGTACCGAACCGGAGCGTCAACCTCTACCGCCTCAATGTCGTCTGGAGTGACAGTCCTATTCGGAACCTTCACACCAGTATAAATCTCGTTTTCAATCCTGAATCGAGCAGTGAACACCACATCAGCTTCAAACGTCTTCTCGTACTGGTCTTTCAACCTCGAAATGCCACCTGGATTAGTAGCTACAATCTTCGCTAGTTCGTCCTGAAAAAGTGATGGAGTCTCACAATCTTTTTCGACCCGTTTGAGGTCGCTGTGGTCTACCGGCTCCATGAAATCTGCTTCTCGCTGAGGGACGTAGAAATACGGCTCAAACTGCTGTACTCGAATATGCTCTTCTTCTCCATCTGGAGTTCTGCCGTACAAGTGTATCTCTACGTTCCCCTGTTCTGGATATACTGTTCTACTCTGAGTGATGTATAACTCGATTGAGTCTGACATTATCGCCTTCCGTATTTGTGGTCAAGAATCAATTCTTCAGCCGCGTATCGTACACTACTTCTAAATTCAGATTCAGAAAGTCGTTCATTTTTTGCTACCATGTCGAAGAATTGAGCGCGTTCGAAAGCATTGAGGCCGCGTCTACCTGCTTTTTTGTCGCGCTTTCGGAGATTTTCTCTGGATAAATATTCTAAATCATCACCGCGCTCACGAGCTTCTTCAATTAGACGATTATGGCGTGCAGCATGGTGGGAACGAATATGCAAAATAAAAACAGATTCGAAAAACTTAGAAATATATTCTACTTGTTCAAGAGATTCTACTCCATCAAAGACTGCTCCATTGTGGTCTACAAGTTGTAGCTCTTTGTCAATCTGGCCGACAAAAGAACGCGCCTCCATGCTGTCAACATCGTGCTTCGAAGCAAATTCAGAAATATCTACAGACAATATATCCCACTCAAAATAATCTACAAAAATATCATATACTTCTTCAGCAGCGACCGTTTTTCCAGCACCCGGAAATCCAGAAATACAAATAGCAAGTCCGTCACCAAGGCTGCCAGAATTTTCTTGAATCTTTTCTTCAGTCCTAGTAGCTTTATCGAAAGCTAACTTCTCACTTATTCCATGTTGTAGAGCATTGGTCATAATGACAATCAATAGCGTCTTGTTTTGAATACATTGTTAGCTATTCCAACTAGTAGAACACTGGTCTTGAAACATGCACCAGTCACACAGAGGTTGAGGGCTAGTAGGATAGTCAGAACGAGTAGCAGAAGAAGAATGTAGATATTCAACTACTTCTGTAATAGTATCCCGAATATCTTGATTCGGTATTTCACGAACTACGTTTTCGTCTTCTGAAGGATACATCCCAATACCAGCAGCTACGTCGAATTCTTCAAGCTCAAGCATCCACGCATAGAATTCTAAGTCAACGTGTATTCCTTCATCAGCCCACTCTTTCTTATCCGGTATACTGCCTGTCTTGTAGTCGATAACCACGAGTCCGTCGTTAGTATCAACTGAAGGAACAGACCGAGCATCGACCAGACAATCGTAAGGTCCAAGCCACGGAAGCGACCCGACAGGCGGTTCGTCAATCGTCAACGACACTTCGACCGAGTGGGGCTTCCATACTTCCAGAGCTTCTTCGAACGAGTCTGTATTTTCACAAGCAGCCCGCCACCGAGATAGCTCCCACTCGAAGAATGGACCGATAAACTTCAAGTGCTGAAACCAATCTGCTGCTGGTGGCATTAACTCAGTAAAGCTACGCGGTGGTTCTTTGTTGGCTGCAATATACGCTTCAAGATTCTGGTGAAACTTCTCGAAAGCATCATGGACGGCGCTTCCCCGTTCCATGTAGAAGTTCTGGTCTGCCCGTTGCCCGGCAAGATACTTCATAGCGAACTTGCGCTCACACTTCAGGAACGTTTTGATTCGACTCTTAGAGATATGCTCTAAGTTGTCACTGACAGGAGCTTCACCGTAGAAATCTACCGAAAAATCAAGTTCTCCATCAGTGCCGAAGCTATCTCCAGTCGGGCCGTCATACTCGGGTTTGTCTACTTCTTTTCCAAATCTACTCATTTATACTTTTTTCTGCTTCAATCTGGTCGTGATACGCACCATCAATCCCATCTTCGTACACTACCCAGTACGTCGTTGGAACGCAGTACTTCATCCGAGGAAGTGAATCAGGAACGTTGGCTATATCCGAACTATTCAGTTCAACAGCACCAAACGTTTGCCGACAGAAATCTCTCCACAGACCGTAATTATCGTCGTAGTGTTCACGTTCGACTATGACAGGAAAATCAATGTCGTCCATGTCGTACTTCGGCTCTGTCACTCACGAGTCTTCGGAACCACATGACGGACAAAACTCACTCTTAGACTGAGGTTCGTGTTCGCAATCTTCGCAGTACGTAACAGTTGGTTTAGTCATGATGCATTTTTTCCACTGCCATGAAAAACTTTGCAGCCAGTACAAAAAATACGAATAATAAGACTAAGAATAATATAAATGACAGTCCTGCCATTGCTTTCTCACTCATCATTATCTTTTAAAAAAGTCAGGAATTATTGAACTAAAAATAGAAGTTTCAGAATTAGATTCTGTTTCTTCTTCAGTAAATTCTTCGGGGTCGTATGTTACATCATCTTCTCCACCTGCGCTGTTGAACATTTCAATAAGCCCCGAGGTCGTCTTTTCGACCCGCTCTTGTGATGCTTCGGCAAACTTATCGACTCGCCGCTTAACGGAACGAGCTTTGAAATTTCGTTTAATCCTTTCAAGCGCACTTTCAACGTTTCTTGTGTGTGGAGTCTCTTGACGCATCACTTGGCGCTTGTGTCGTTCTTTTTCGTACCATTCAGACATGGTTCCTTCTTCGATTCGTTTTTCGTAATCAGCAGGAAGGTCGTAATCGTGTCGAGCCATTACAATGTTCGGTCTTGATTATCTTCAAGCGTCTTAACGTGGTCAGTAATCTCAAGTGCGCTACTCAGTTTTCGCTGTTCACCATCATACTCTGTTCTAAATTCAACAACAGTACGCTCTTGAGATGCTGCTCTTCGAAGAATAGAAAGAAGTGTTTCTTTGTCTATACCAAACGTCACTGATTCGCTAGTCTCCTTCTCCTTGGAATCGTCCGGCATCGTTAGCACTCCTTGATAGTGGCTGACCGTTAACTCCTAATGGGTCGTGGTGGTCAACGTCACGAGCATCTGTTCGAGACAACAACAGACCACACTCAGGGCAGAACGATTCGCCAGAGTGAGTCTTACGCCCCTCAATGTCACACTCAGGACAAGTAATCGTGAGGTGTGTGACGTTCTTGAGGTTGATTTCTTGTGTCGCGTTTCCTACTTGGACTTTTTCTAAAACAGGACACGCATTTTCATCTGGCGGATAGTCAAGGTCAGTATCGACAAGGTTGTATGTTTTGACAATACCTGACCCGTCGTAATAATCAGAGTCACGATACCCCGGTATTTCCCATACCCGATACAGGTCATGACAACTCTCTACTACGGTAATATCGGCTCTCGCTAAGTCTGTGGAAGTATTCGTCATTAAAACAGCGTAGTAAAACGTAGCTGCAAGAAGTCAGAAGTCGATACTACTACCGCGAGTATTAATTGTCAAATTCGACTTCGTAGCTCCAAGTCATAGCTCTTTCGTCCGAAGTTCCATGTAAAAACGCTGTTGGCTGACTCCACTCTGCAATCGACTCTTCGAAATCGTCCGGCGGCTTCGGAGAGCCGGTCATAATACACTTCACATCATCGTGAATAGTATCAATCTCGTGCTTGTGGTAGTGACCTCGGTACGCTTGGTCGAATTCGTGCATCAAGAGCCACTTGTACCATCTCTTCTTTCCAGAAGACGTACCTATGTGTTCAAGCGAATCATCACCGTGTCGTAGATGGAATCGCCACCCTTCTTCACCTTCACTTTCTTCATAGCTCTTCTTGTCACCACGGACGTAGAAGTTAGTAAATCCAGTAGCGTCGTTTCGAACAAACGTGACGTTATCTAAAGAGCTATCTTGCCGAACAGCTTTGTCGAGCATCATATAGAGCAGCCGGTCGGCATTGGCTCCTTGGGAATATTTTGCTTCAAGCTCTCCGTGATTACCGGGCTGACACACAACTTGAACGTGGTCGAATCGAGCAGCAAGACGCTGAATCTGCTCCATACGAACTTCGAAAGCTCGGTCAATCTGTTCGTCAAGAGTTAGCACAACTTCTGCAAGCTGATTCGCATACGTATGCTCACCAGTAACATCGTCTCCACCCAGGAGTAGATGGGCAGTGTCGTATTCTATTCCTGCTTTACTTTGCCTTTCTATCAACCGCATTACCTTGTCGGTAACTTCTCTTTCCCGTTCTTCGAGGATTTCTGGCGAGAAAACAACGTTGCCAAATTCGTCTTCAAGTTGGTCGCCAAAGTGAGCGTCAGTTCGGTGTATAACAACGTCTTCGTGCGACTCGTGAAGTGGCATGGAGCCGTCAGCGATTGCTGGCTCGGTGTTATCGAGTAGGTGAGTAAGACGCGCCTCCATGCTTTGAAGATGTTCGTTGAGCTTGTTGGTTTTTGCTTGCTTGTCTTTGGACTTTTCCTGGTAGGTCTTGTTATTGTTCGACGGGTGAGTTTCTTCAGCAGGATAGTAGAAAATCTGCTTATTATTCTCACCTGGATATGATGCTATCTCTTCTCCATCTTCCCGAAGCCGCTGAACGTGGTCGCGGGCAGTGCTGTTTGAAATATCAAGAGCATCTGCAATCTGATTGTAAGTCGAGCCACCATTCAGAATAAGTTCGGAAACCTGCTGCTGAACGCTTGTCATTGTAGAATTGAGTAAATGTTGGAAACTGCTACTGCGATAATTCTAAGTCGTCGCTACGATTGTAGATGTGACAGCTATCCCCGCAACAGAATTGAGGGGCGCTGTTAGTTATATTTCTACACACGAACGCACTGGGATGGTAGCGAGCGATAACGTCCTTGATGATACTTCGAGAATAATCTTCATCGAATCTCGGAATATCGCTGAAATATTCTACCATCACATCAATCGGAACTTCGTGTTTTGCCAATTCTTTTATAACGTTAATCTCCATTTCCCGCGAAGCCGAGCCGTGGTCGTAGGCATCGTCACGATTAACCCACTTGTTGATACACGGCTTGTTTCTGACGAGAAGATTCTCAACTGTCTCTGCTGTTATCTTGTCATTAGACTGTTCTCTGTACGCTTCAATAACATCTTCATTCCGATACGACGACTCGCCTGGAGACGACTTTGCACTGCTAGAACTTGCTTCTTTTACGTGTTCGGTAAGAACCTCAGCAGCCCTCTCTGACGGATTCCGCCGAGCCTCTTCAGGAACTTCCCGAGGACCATGCGTTACCTCAAGATATGTGTCAGGGTCCATCTCTCGAAGCTCTTCCACCGAGCCAGCCACACAGTACGGAGTCCAGTCAACGTGCTTTGCTCCGTGGTGTGGCGTGTTGGGCATCCGAACCAAACGACCCATATCATGACTCGTCACGTCGAGCCACCGTTGAATCTCTATTCCAGCTTCGTCAGCAAAGAAATCAATTAGCTCTTCTGCATATCTCGACAGGCCGTTCTTGTACTGCTGAAGTGGTCCAAGCTCGGGGTCGAGTGGTGGAAAATCAACGTAGAGGTGTATTCCCTTGTGACCGCTGTAGGCCACTCTGATATGCTCTGACAGACCACCTTCGATAATCACTTTCGCTACCATACGCGCTCGGACAAGCAACTTTGACATATCACGTCGCCAGTTAGCTAGCTCGCCACCAGATTGCGGGTCGTATTCACCTTCTCCCTTTGGTATATCGAGGTCGAAAAATAGCGTATCTATCTTCGGAATTTCGCTATCTTGGCTATGACCCCGAGGGAAGCTGTATGCTGAAAGGTAGCCTGGGGAAGCTCCCTCTGCCGATTGGGAAAGGTAGTCGATTAGCTGCACGCGAGAATGTACTGTTTTCTGCTTCGGTCCCTTGCCGTATGTAGCCCGACGCGGAAAATCGGGACTCCATGACATTGAGGCGTCGTAGAGAAGTGGTCGATTCATTAATCACCATTGTCGATGTTATCTATCCTCCAGTGCAAGTACGTGATATACAAGCTATCTACCGCAGTGAAAAGAAACAGAAGAGAAATAGCTGTCTGATTAGTAATAGAACACATATTATTCAAAAGCATCAGGGTCTATTTTTTCAGCGTTGACTACGCTCGATTGGTGATTATTACTACGCGGAGAAGATTTTATAGTGAGACAACCAATTGGAATTTCACCACTCACGAAAACAATAGATTCTTCTTCAAGTATTTCATCTTCACTTCTAACTGTCCTGTAGCTGTCCCCATCATATACAGAAAAATACGAATATTCAAACTCTTCGTGATTTAGAAGAGATTTGACTATCGTTTTCTTTGCTGAACTAACTGTAGCTACTTTTTCATCGCCTAAAAAAGAAATTCCAGTTTCTTTTTCTGCTCCTGTTCTGTTGGGGTCCGATTCAACTTTGTCAGTCATAATATTCAATCAATTCTACTTCGATAACATCATTGTCAAACTCCATCTGTTCATCGCCTCCAGCGTATCTTACTATAACTCGGTCAACTTGGTCAGATACGACTTTTTCACTTCTGCTTAGATTCATCCAATAGTCCCTTGCCAAGACTCTTGCTCAGGCTCGTCTTTGTTATCATCATCGCTGTCGTTACTACCAGCAAACGGGTCAGATTCATCAAGAGCCTCAGATTCTTTTTCAGCCTGTTCAGCAATGTCGTCTCCAAGGTCTTGCTCAGTGATGTTGACTTGCTCGCCGGTCAATGGGTGAGTCGCAATTAGACCTTCTCCGTTGCAGAATTTTTCTACATACTCTTCAGCAACGTCTGCTTCGAGGACGTATTCAGCATCTTTGACGGTTCGGTCAACGATATTCTGAAAGTCGATAGTGATGTTCTTTGAAACAGTGTCTTCAGTAGCAAACGGAGATGGCTGATACTTCACGCGAGCGCCGCTGTTATCCTTGAACACATAACCCTTGTCAATCATCGCATTGAGAGCGCCCCGAACTTGTGGCTCTGAAAGGTTCTGCCCTTCTCGGCGCATCTCTGTCTGAACCTCAGCGACCGTCATTGACTGGCCGCTGTTCCGAAGCATTTCCAGAATCTCGAAGTCCATGTCGCGGAGATTCAGCGCCGACATGACCATCTTCTCACCGAAGACTTTCCATGCGAGCCACAGGTCTTCCGGCGTCGAGAGCAACGACACAGCAGCATCGCGTTCGTCGCTCGGAATCTCCATCCGCTCGTTGAACTTGAACATCGTCACCGACTTGACGAATCGGTTGAATCGCTCAAAGTCCATCCGAGATTCAGGGAATAGGTCAGGAAGTGGATTCTCTTTAGCAAAACCCATGTGGGTCAAATTCCACACTTCTCCCATCGCACTATCGTCAGTGTAAAGCCCAACAGGAATTTGGCTAGCGTAGTTTCGAATATCTTCACGACGCTTTGGAGTCAACTTTTCTTCATACCGACCAACTTCAATTTCTGCTTGTCTCTCTTTAACTTTCTCAGTAAGTTCTGCGCTGGCGTCTGTCGAAACAATCATTGCCCGATTTCGAACTTCGGGAAAATCGTTTAGGTCTACCTTCTGATTGTCCGACGCAGCGAAAAGAATCATTGAGTTAGGCGGCTCAATGGTTTGAGTTACTTCTGTTCGCTCTTCGCCAGTTGCCTTCGTGAAAGAGTGACTCGAAGGTCGCCCGTCACCGTTCTCTTTTAGCAGCGACTCAATGTGGTCGTCCAGACTCGTAATGTCTGGATAGCGGTGAATACGAGAATTATTCATCTCGTTAGCCTGCTGGTAGAGAACAGTCTTCGAGGTGCTGTTAGGAATCTTGAAAATATCGTCACCGGGCAGGCAGTATTCGACACCATCAACTACCATGTCTTTACCCGACCTCGACGGCGACGACATGATAACCAGACCTCCGTTGATGGTCAAAATGTAGACTGCAAGGTGGGTATCTCTCTCACCACAAAGTCCGAAGTCGCGGGACATTTGACTCACTTCCCAAAGAGTCGGAGTTTGAATATCTATATTAGTCATACTCGTGGAACAGATTTACCACAACGATTGTGCAGCGTTTCTTCATTACAGTTAGCACAATTCATTCGTTCTGTTCCGTAACTGCTACTTCCGCCGTGCCGAGTTTCCTGACTGGGAATAGTATTTTTGTTTACTGTACTGCATTTCGTGCATCGACCTTCTATTTCTACCATTTTGGATTGCTTTTGAAAAGCATGGACGACGCTCTTGCATGGGCTATTTCATACTCCTATGGCCGTCTAAAAGTTAGAATACTATGCTAGTAGAGTATAAGAAAGATATAGAACAGCAGATAAGAATATAAAACCTAAGATTAGAGCTATCATCTGAATCGCAACGACATATTTAAAAAACGATTCAAAAAATTCTGGAGGTTCTAATCCATCATTCATCTTCTTCGCGCCGAATCTGCTCTTCAATTCGACGTGTAATCATCCGCTTGGCATCTTCTTGAGCCTGTTTCTCAAGCTGGCGCTCAAGAACTGCTGGATGTACGTCTTCAGGAACCTCAGCCGTATAGGACACATGAGCTTTTGAAGGTTCGTATTCGCTTATTTGCTTAGTTTCACTTGCTGAAGCTGTTACTTCTGTCACTAAATCGAGAGCATCTACTCTATCCATCGTACCACTCTGGATACTGTATGTTAGTAGTGATTGAATAGCTCATAACGTCGTCTAAATCAAGTCCCAACTCTTTGATTATCTCTTCTTCAAACTCGTCTTCGCTCAGAAACTCTTCGCCGCCAACTGCTTCTGGAATTTCAGCAGTATACTCAACATCTAATTCGATTGTTGCTGTAGACATTGTAATCTAGATTGCCGGAAGAACGCCGACGTATGCTCCGACGACATACCAACTAAACAAGTCAACTACCATTGGTGCGAAAAAACCAATATCAACTTCACCATCACGAACCGACGCAAGGATTACTAGAGCAACGATAGCAGCTATCAGAGCGAACATCGTTTACGCTCGTGCCTGAATTTCGTCCATGATATAATCCATGTCCGGCTCGTACCCATCAGGAGCTTCGTCCATGATGATGTTCTTCACGTTGTCACGGTTGTCCTGACCCGTCCGAGCGAACATATCGACCAGCTCGTCTACGTCGCCAGGAAGCTCTTCTCCGTCGCTGTCACCGCTCTCAGCCGCTCCAGAAGAATCCGAGCCGTCTTCATCGCCGTCGTCGGAAGAATCACTCTCAGCACCATCCTCGTCTTCCTCATCGTTGATGATGGTAATGGGAGTCTCCGTCTCGGCGTCAAGGACCACCGCGTCAGTGTACGTAACCGACTCGTCCAGGTCGTCAATATCGTCCGGCGTCAGCGTCACCTGCTCGAACCAAATCATCACACGCCGACCGTCAAGCTCGTCTCGGAGATTGAAACTACCACGGTCTTCAGCGTTCAGCCAGCTACGGTCGTCGTCCTTGTCGTCAATAATGTCGTGCCCCTCAGCAGAGAACACCTTAGCAAGCGTTCGAGCTTTCTTGCCGTTACCGAGCCAAAGCTCCACGTCGCCAATGTCAACAGGCTCGTCTCGACCCTCAAGGACACCTGCTTCAATCTGATACTTGTAGGTATCACCACCAGCCTCGTCGGTCACACGGCGTCCAAGCTCGTCAGTGGTAATTTCACCACCGTCGTCAAACGGAACAAGCTCCATCTCTTCATCGCGGTCGTACCACTTGTCCCATCCGAACACCTTCATCTTCTCGTCTGCTTCGCCGTCGCCGTTATCTGTCCGAGAACAGATAACTCCTTCAAGAACCTCAGCATCATCGAGGCCGGGGATAATATTCTGCCCGTACTGACCCTCGTAGACACCGAAATCACCGAGGGTCGCCTCAATGATTGCATATCGGCCAACAAGAATGCTCTCGCGGTCCTTGTAATCCTGCGTGTTAGTTGCTCCACCGTTCGCGTTGTATTCCGTGTTGCCGAACCTACTCATTGTTATATTAGAAATTTACTGCAATCGCACTGCATCGAAGTCAGTTGTCAGCACTGTACTTCTAAAGCCACCGTGGGGTGTGAAACCCAATACAGCGGTGGCATGGAACACAACCAAAGAGCGGCAATATTATGAGCGGCGCTACTCTTATCTCCCCTTACCCGCGTGGAACACCTGTGAGACACCTGTTTCTGGTCCAGCCACCCTAGCGCGGTTCCGGTTAGGACTCAGTTCTATGATTTGTTATCGGCCAATTGTTTGCTTTACGTCGTTCTAAGGGGCTTGCGCGTTCCCACCATCCGGTCAAGGGTAGTTCGAAGAACGACGGTCGAGAAGTTCCGAGGGTTTCAGCCAGCGGACCTTCTCGAATGGAAGCGGATGGAATTGAACCACCATCAGCGGCTCTCCGGCCTACTGTTCTCCAGATTATCGCTTCCTAAAAAGAGGCTCACCACACCTCGATTTACTTGTCGCTTAATTGCTACCGTTGCCTTGGGCTGGCGGTGTTACCTGCTCCCACTGATGAACGGTTAACCGACACCGGGCGACCACTCCGGCTATACAATCTGGTAAATTTTTCTTACTATATATTTGGTAGATAGTCGCGGATTCTCCAATCCACACCCGTTAGTAAATGAACGTCCTTTATCTCACGTCCCTTTAACCGTGGCACCTAATCGGAGTTTCCTATAACGTACTATCTCCGACCCCGGAAATCCACGAGAGAGGTGATTGAGGCGTTCAGGCGTTCGTGAACCACTACTCCCCGAACGGTTTATCAGGTATGGTCATTGGAGCTACGCACCGGAGCGACCAATCCGGCCCATACGAGCGGCTGGAGTTGAACCAGCGTTTCTCGTTTCCGAGAGGGATATGCCAAGCTACCCTACGCTCGTCTTTGTATAGCGGTAATTGAGGCCGCTCGCCGCGACAATGGCCAATTGCCCGCAACGACCACACAGGGATTCGAACCCCGGCCATCTAGGTTAGAAACCAAGCACTCTGTCCAAACTGAGCTATGTGGTCAAAAAATCCTCACTTCACTGCTCTCACTATACTAACTATGCTGGATACGTTTAAAGTTGTCGTCTCTAAGTGTTTAACTCGGCATATCAGATAGGTCTTCGTACACGTCTTCAACGGCATTGAGCGCCGGACGAAGCACCCCACTATCACGAACACTATCCACGACAGTACTTTCTATTTCTTCAACTCCATCAACACCAAGCTCTTCGAGGAACTGATTTAGCTCTTCTTCAACGTCGTCGGGGTCGTCAGGAACCGGGAATTCAACGTTAGCCGGGTTGGGTTCTCCTTCAGGGGTAAACGTAGGAATAATGACGTAGAAGTCACGAACGGGACCATCAGCCCGGTCAACGAGTCGCGGTTCACCGAATTCAATTTCGGGTGTGTAATCTTCGACGGCGCGAGCAGCAAGCACCTGGGAGAGTGCCCCGACGCCACCGATTTCGTCACCTTCGATGAGATAGTTTTGAGTCTCTTCGTCACTGCCGAACATTGAAAACAGGATACCAAACATCCTAACGGGCGGCGAAGGAATCGAACCTCCAAAACCAGACCGCCTCTGACACTGCCCTCACTATACTAACTATGCTGGATACATTTAAAATCGTCGCCTATAACTATTCTTATACGTCTTGGTAGCAAAATAAGATTCACTTCTAACGAGTTAGCCACAACAATTAAAATGCAGCCGTTTTAGTTATAAATATGGTCAAAAGGACCAACAATGAAGAAAAAGTAAAATGTCCTATTGAGGGATGTAACAGCGAAACTGTTGCTCGGGGACTTTTTATGCACATTTTTCAGACTGATGACCCAGAAAATAAAGGTCACTATCCAAGAGGCGAAATACCTCCAGACATAGACGAAGAAGAAATAAAAGTCACAGGAAAAGAAGAAGTAGAAATGAATTATCCTGAAACTCAAAATTTAGAAGATAGAAAATACTTAGATACATATACCGGACAATCATACGAAGGAAAACGTGGCTTGATGATTCACTTAGGTCAAATGGGTGGCAAAAATAATATTCCAGAAGACGTTACTGACAGACACCGACCTGAAGATTTTCCTGTTGTAGAAGTTGACGACAACGGAAATATCACTGAAGTAATTGAATGGCCCAAGGGTGATGTACCACCTATTGAGCCATACCTTCCGTGGTACGATAATCAAAGTAGTGGATACATTTCTAAACGAAAAGTAAAAGAATTTGTTAAAGATGTAAGAGAATCGTCTACAGGGGCAGCATCTCCAGAAGCTATTGAAAAAGCTCTATTAGAATAATATTTTAAACGGCATTGACCCTCTTTATCTTATTACGTAGTTCAAACTACTCAGTTTAAACTACGTAATAGAAACAACGTAATAGAATTAAGAAGGTAATACAAGAGGGCATCAATGCCGTTTAAAATGTATTCTAATAGAGTAATTAAATAGAGTAATAGAACAAGGTATTATATTTTATATATAATACCGCAGCGGGGACTTTCCGCACACGCACGTACACGCGACCCCGACCGACTCGCTAAGACTTAGAGGCAACAACTTTATAAGTGTCTAGCATAGTGTATATAGTGAGGACAGTTCTGATGCGTTCATTTATCCAACTCGGTTTGCTACTATGTCTGAATATTCTGACCAACATTCTGAAAAAGCTAGTATTGACTCTCAAAGTGCGACACCGTTCATACCCGACGAAGCCTCTGACGAACTTCAGCAAAAATTTCAGCGATTATGGTTCTACAATGAAGACCTCCGCCGTGACCGGAACAATACCAACTCAACAGAAGTCAGACGACGAGAGAAAAATCACATCCTCGATGCTGTTTCATCGAGTCTTGAACTGCCTGAATATCAGCACAAAGAAGCAAAACAGATTCTTCGACAAACGAACTTCAATAACTTAGTTGAAGGTCGCTACTTATCTCTTGAAGTATACTGTTTTGCTATTTGCATTTTTGTTCACAACAAGAGAGTGAATCGTTTTGAAAATAAGTATATTCCAAAAGAAGGCACTTCAGAAACTCCAGAACTGTTCTACGAAGTGCAAGAAGAAATAGGAATTACGGTAAACCAACTACAGCAAGCAATTGCAGAGATTAGAAAAGAGGTGAAAGAAAATGTCTGAATTTACAATCTATGTAGATTCAAGAGAACAAAAACCCTATCATTTTCGTCGCTATCCAGTAGATACTGAAGAAAAAACACTTGAGACGGGTGACTACTGTGTCGCTGCTGATGGTCGAGCTATTGGTGACAACTCTTTCGACCCACACTATGCTACTGAGAGAAAGTCAGGGAAAGATTTTCTTGAATCTATAACTTGGCAACGCGACCGATTCGAAGACGAGCTAGCGAGAGCCAGCAGCTTCAGCAATCGTATGCCAGTAATAGTGGAAGAACCGTGGGGTCACTTTGAGCAAGAAAATTACTACAAAGATGTTAACTTCAACTCAATTGAAGGAACAATTGACTGTCACCCCGATATGTATTACATGGACTATTTTTTTACCAGAGATAGAACAAAAGCAGAACAGCTACACTACGAATTTCTCAAACACAGGTGGAAAAATATCAAAGACAGATAACTCTATTTCCAAATACCTGTCATACGAAATCGACGCCCTTTCTCAAAGTCAACACTTTGTAGCTTCTCTTCGCTCCGTTTAATACTCTCTTCGACAATCAGAGCCATTTTATCAAGCTCTAAATTTGAATTACTTTCTTCAATCATTGATGGCGCTCACAACTTTCTCAGCCCGACTCGACGGCGACGGTGGGACGAACCCTCGTCCAATACCACCACCGTAACTTGGAGCCGTGGGAGTCATGTCGAACTGGTCTGCTGTTAGGTCAACTATCAAGTCTCGTTCGTGGTTTACCAAGTACCAGTGAGAAAGGTCGTGATGAATGTCTCCAGAGTCCCACTCGACTACAAGCTGGTGAGGCGTCCATGCTTCAGGGTCGTCAACTAAACAGAGGTAGCTCTCACTGGCAAGGTAACAGTGGCCAGCGAGCGGATGATTTAGATACTGCTTGTAATCACCTTTAAGTAATTCGTCGTTGTTCCACAGATAATTTCGAATAGCTGTCGCTGTCTGGTCAGGCTCGCGTATTACTTCCATTGCTAAATTAGAGAGATTTCACACTCGTTGCCAGTCGCTTTTTCGTGCGTTTCAGCAGCGTGCTTGGCCGACGAGTAATCAGGTCGTGTTACTCGGTTGAAGCCAGCGTCTCCCTGTGAAACAACCTCGTACTGCTTCGAGTTGTTCGACCAATTAATTTCTATACTAGTTTCAGGACCGTCGTCAATTTGTTCTTCGTCAGTCTTTTCGTCGTTGACACTATCGGCTGGTAGAGCAGAATCCATTTTAAAAATTATTTAGTCTAACGAGATTAGAAGCTCAGTTTCAGTAGCTTCTATTATAATCCAACTTTCCTCATTTTTCGGTGTTAGAGTAACTGCTTCAGTATCTCCAACAGTAATTTCTATTCCTTCTACTGAAACACTTCCCGGCGGAGCTTCGTAGGTAGTAGCACTGTTGTCGCTATAAGTTCCAGTAACACGAACTAGTCCATTTTCTTCTCGATAGATACTAACGTGTTTGAACGTTGCGGTTCCAGTGACAGAACCTATTACATCATCACCTGGCATATCTATGCTTTGAATACAAGCCTATTTTCATCTTTCTCTAGTACAACACGTCCAAAGCTCGGGTCGGGACAAATTGAATCTATTTCGCCGTTTTGGGTTATCTCCATTACCTTATCTTGAGTCTCGCCACTGTACTCGTCCCACGAAGCATTGAGGGGCGTGCCTCGACCGTCAGCGTGCCACAAGTAGCACTCATCGAAGCGATAGCTACGTTGTGCATCACACTCGGCTCCGTAGCTGTAGAACGTCTCGTCATGGCGCTCGCTGGTAGTAGAGCCGGTTACTTCTACCCAGTCACAATATTCGAAGAAAATAGCAGCGCCGTCTTCGAAAACAGGAGACTCTTCATCAGGCCGCCACTCATGTTCGTGTGTAGCTCGTGGTCCGGGGTCAGGTGGGGAAGTTGGCGGTCCTACCATTGTTACACAAGAGTTTCAAGATACATCTGAGCCTCTTCTAGAGCTTCTATATCAGAATCATTGAGGTCGGGTTCTGCAACGTGAAGAACACCAGCTATATTTTCTGCTGCTTCATCAGCAGTTATATTACAGTAATCTCTAGGAGAATCTTTACTTCTACGTAGCTCGACTGCTACGCCATGCATTGCAGCTATTTCTTGATTAGAAAGCGACGGCTCGGCACTGTCTTTGAGCGATTCGACTACTTCTGCAAGTTCTTGGTTATTCATTGTCAGAACAAGCGTGGCTCTTCCGCGCCTCAATGCCGCTCAAGACGCTTCGAGGCCGGGGCGCTAATCTCCCGACAAGGACGAGCTAACGCCCTTTCACCGTGCAAGCTGTTCTTTTTCTGGAGTTTTAATATCGTACCGATAGCAATATCCAGTCGTCGGGTGGTGAGAGTTATATGAAATTAACCGACCGCCTTCTTGAACTTCCATCTTCTGTCCGTCTTTCCGAATAAATGTCGCTGAGAAACTGCCGTCTTGCGGGTAGTCAACGCTAGTAATTTTACCACGGGCTGTCTGTTCGTCGTCGGAGCGGGCAGAATTGTAGTAAACTTTGAGCCACGCACCTTCTTCTATATCGAGAGCTTCACAGAGTAGACAAGAATTCATCTATTAGAAGTAATCTATGCCGAGGTTCGGTCAGGAGCCAGTTCTATGTCCGGGTCGTCAATAACACCAAGACGTTTCAAGAAAGAATTTATAGCACTTTGTTTAGTTCGATGCCATTCTTGAAACATCTTTTTCTCAGAATAAAGACACCAATCTCCGGTGTACTTGTCGTGACTAATTACGTACTCTTCTTTTCCTTTCAAAAGAACTTCGAGTATATCTGAATCTTTATTCTTCCTTTCTCTGATTAGAATATCTTCCATATTTATCTCCACGGAGCGGCTTCGCTATTTCGCCAGTGGGCCGGTTCGTCGTTTCGAATAGCATCAACGAACCAATCAGGCGGGCTGGTCTTGTTGAACACCACGTCGTTGAACTTTGAATCAATAACGTAGTAAGACGCTGCTTCGTCGGGTTCTGGTCCACGGACTGCTCGACCAACCGATTGTTGAATGTGGATACCTGCTGTCTGGTAGAACCAATCCCAGTCGTATCGCTCGTTCAGCAGGTACGAGACTCGGGAGTCCCCCACGAAAGCGAACGGAGTCTTCAGAAGTGCCTGCCACCTACAGAGGTCAGTGTGAAGGTCAACACCTTCAGTCATGGAGGGGCTTACCAGAATCGGCTGGTCGCTCTCTTGCCACTCATCAATGACTGCCGACTGGTCCATGTCGTCTGGCTGGAGCATGACCAGACCTTCGCCAAGCGACTCTTGGACTTCTTCTGCTCGCTTGTAGGAGTTAGTGTGGACAAGACCTTTCTCGCCGCTGTGGTGCTGCTGAATCTCGCGCAGCTTCGCCATAGCGTTTTGCCAGTTATCTTCTTCGTCGTCGCCCGACATGGAGCCGACTTGAGTGTTAAGATGGATAGTGCGGTGTTCCTCGGGGAACGGCATCGGCTTGCTAATCAGCTTCGTTCGACCGGGAAGGCCGATTCGGTCACACCACTTGCCGATGTTTTCTCGATACGGAATCGTAGCTGAAGAGATAACTCGCTTCTTGCCACGCGACCAGATGAAGTTCTGAAGGAAATCGTCAACGAAAACGGGCTTCAGTTCTATCTTCTTCGTGTCGTCTCCGTTGCGGTCAGTCACTTGGTCAACATTGACAACCCACGGTCGGTCATTGGCTAGCTCTGTCTGAGCGTAGTCAAGTTTCCGAAGAAAGTTTTCACACTTCTCGACGCCAGCTTCGTTTTGCTGCGTGTCTTCCCATTTTCGGATGTAGTTTCGCGCTCGGGTGTTGACCTCGCGTAGAATACTTTCAACATCTTCGTAGCGGTCGTCGTCCCAATTTGCTTTACGACCAGCATCACCAAATACTGTCTCGGG
>Ga0209946_1000128_pt1 | contig 29630 bp, 27 predicted proteins | sample SalPon2_A_H2O_MG_FD_185704 | JGI IMG/M metagenome (GOLD analysis project Ga0209946, IMG submission 185704) | Salt pond water microbial communities from South San Francisco under conditions of wetland restoration - Salt Pond MetaG R2_A_H2O_MG... | ecosystem: Environmental > Aquatic > Non-marine... | reverse complement strand
GAGTACGACGCCGTCTTCGACACCGCCGAGGCGATGAAGCCGGACGCGCCGCAGATCCATGACGCCGGCGATGTGGAAAACCGCCAGCCGGGCGAGAACTACGAGCGGAACGTCGAGGCGCACATGGCGGGCGAGATCGGCGACGTGGACGCGGCCTTCGCAAAGGCGGAGGATCACGAGGATCTCACCGTGACCGAGACGGAGTGGGAGACGCCCTACCAGTCGCACTGCGTTCCCGAACCGCACACGACCATCGCTCACCGCGACGAGGACAACCGGCATCACCTCATCTCCAGCACGCAGGTGCCGTACCACACGCGCCGACAGCTCTCGCACCTCTTCGACGTGCCGATCCGCGATATCCAGGTGTCGAAACCGCGGATCGGAGCCGGGTTCGGGTCGAAACAGGGGATGTTGACCGAGCCGATCGCGATGGCGCTCGCGGAAGCGGCCGACCGACCGGTGAGAGTCGAGACGACGCGACGCGAGGAGTTCCACGCGCTTCGTAACCGTCGGCCCGCTCGCGTCACACTCCGGAGCGTTGTAACCGAGGACGGCGACATCGAGGCGCTGGATATGGAGGCCGTCACGAACTCGGGCGCGTACGGTCCCCACGGGATGACCGTCGCCAGCGCTGTGGGCAAGAAGCCGCTGCCGCTGTACACGCACACCCCGAACATTCGCTTCGAGGCGACCGCCGTCCACACCAACCTGCCCATCGCGGGTGCCTTCCGCGGCTACGGCGCTCCGCAGGGCCACCTCGCCGTCGAGGGACACATGGACGAGATCGCTCACGAACTCGATCTCGACCCCGTCGAACTCCGCTCGCGGAACGTCATCTCCGAGGGCGACCTCGACGTGGCGTCCGGCATCCTCAAGGACAAGGAGTACGGCCGGCGCATACGCTCGTGCGGGCTCGACGAATGCATCGCCCAGGGGCGGGCGGCGATCGGCTGGGACGACATCGAGCAGCCCGACGAGAACCATCTCCACCGGGCCTGTGGCATGGCGCTCACCATCCAGAGCAGCGGCGTCCCCGGCGACGAACTCGGCGCGGCACACATCAAGATGAACGAGGACGGCTCCTTCATCCTCCAGACCGGTGCCGTCGATATCGGACCGGGGGCCGACACCGTGATGGCGCAGATCGCGGCCGAAGTGCTCGGCGCACGGCCCGAAGACGTGCTCGTCCAGCCGTCGGACACCGATATCTCCCCGTTCGACTACGGCGCGTACGCTTCCTCGACGACCTACATTACCGGGCAGGCGGTCAAGAAGGCCGCAGAAGAGGCCCGCGAGATGCTGTTCGAGTTCGCCTCGCGGCTGCTCGACGAGCCCGAGTCGGCGCTCACCGTCGACGACGGGGCGGTCGTCTCGGAGGTCACCGGCGAGTCGGTCTCGCTCGAAGAGATCGGCTACGAGTCGATGTACGGCAACGAGGTGCGCGCCCACGTGATGGGCGATGCGAGCCACTGCACCGAGGAGTCACCGCCGCCCTTCGGCGCGCAGTTCGTCGACGTGACCGTGAACGAGAAGACTGGCGAGTTCGACGTTCACAACATGGTGTACGCCGTCGACTGCGGCGTCGCGCTCAATCCCGACCTCGTGGAGGGACAGATAGAGGGTGCGCTACACATGAGCTACGAGCTGGCTACCGGCGACGGAATCACGTTCGACGCGGACGGACAGCCCGAAGTGCTCGGCTTCCGAGACTACGACATGCCGACCACGGGCGATCAGCCCCCGCTGACTCCCATCATCGTCGAGACGCATGAACCGACCGGCCCCTTCGGGGCGAAATCGGTCGCCGAGATACCGGTCAACGGCGTGCCACCGGCGCTGAGTAACGCCGTCCGCCGCGCCGTCGGCGTCCGTATCGGCGACATGCCGATCACGCCGGAGAAGATCTCGGCCGCGCTCGACGACGACTGACGCGGTCGTTCTTTTTTTCGCCGACGATTCCGAGACGGGCGGGCGTCGAGCGGCGGTCAGGACAGAACGACGTCGACGTGGTCTCCCGCCTCGACGTCGACGAGGCCGTTGTTCGTCAGCCGATAGGTCGGGATGACCTCTAACGCGAGGAAAGACAGCTCCATCAGGCCGTTCGCGACCAGACCGAGATCGGCCGCAAGCGCCTCGACGCGCTCGTACTGTTCGTACACCGTCTCGATCGGCGCTTCTGACATGAGCCCCGCGACGGGGAGCGGGAGCGACGCTGTCTCCCCGGTGGCCGGATCGAAGGCGGCGATACCCCCACCGATGTCATGGAGGTGATTTGCCACCCGGGCCATGGCGTCGCGGTCCGCGCCTGCGACCACGCAGTTGTGCGCGTCGTGGGCAACGGTGGAGCCGATGGCTCCGCGGCGGAGGCCGAGCCCGTGGACGAATCCGCGTCCGATCCCACCGTCTCGACCGTGACGCTCGATGACGGCGAGCGACAGGATGTCTCCGTCGCCCGCGGGTACCAGCGTGTCCGCTTCGACCGGCACGTCAGCCTCCATGGGGTCGGTCTGCAGTCCGCCGACGGCGTCGATGACGCGGACGCGAGCGGTCTCGCCCGTCCCGTCGGCCACCGCGATCGCGAGGTCGTCGCCTGACACCGGATCGAACGTGACGGTGTCGGTCGCGAGCTCCGTCGATTCGGGTCGGTCGTCGGCCGTCGGATCCAGTTCGCCGTCGATCATCACGTGGGCGACGTCCCACGACTCCAGCTCGTCCAGCAACACGAGGTCGGCCGGAGCCCCGGGCTTGATCCGTCCGAACGGCAGGTCGTAGCTCTCGGCCGTGTTGAGCGTCGCCATCTGGATCGCTTCGACGGGATCTGTCCCCTCGCCGATCGTCTTTTTGACCGCGAAGTCGACGCCTCCCCGATCGACGATATCGGTCACTTCCCTGTCGTCGGTACACAACGAGAGGTGGCGCGTGTCGACGGCGTCGGCCAGCGGCAGGAGGTCGACGAGGTTCCGGCTCGAAGAGCCCTCGCGGAGGTAGACCCGAATGCCGAGATCCGCCTTGGCTCGCGCTTCCGCGAGGGTGACGCTCTCGTGATCGGTGTCGAGATAGCGAGCGGCCTCGTGAAGCGCCGCCCCGTCGACGCCGGGCATGTGGCCGTCAACCGGGAGGCCTCGTTCCCGGGCGGCCGCGATCTTCTCGTGTACCTCCTCGTCGCCGGCCAGTACACCGGGAATATCCATCACCTCCCCCAGCGCGACGACGGAGTCGAGTTCGAGCAGCGACGCCACGGTCTCCGCGTCCAGCGTCGCACCGGCCTGCTGCAGCGACGAGGCCGGAACGCTGGACGGAACGGTAAAGCGGGCTTTCAGTGCCGTGTGCTCCGCATCGGCGACGACCGCTCGAACACCAGCCTCTCCGAGAACGTTCGCGATCTCGTGCGGATCGTGGACGACGCTCGTCACCCCGCGGGGGAGGACCGCGTCGCCGTACTCCGGGAGCGTCACCATGCTCGATTCGACGTGCATGTGCGCGTCGATGAGTCCCGGCGCGACGTAGCCCGCGTCGAGCGTGCGGGCGGCCGGACGCTCGTCTAACGCGACGATCTCGCCGTCGTCGACGGCGACGGCTCCCTCCTCGAGCCGTCCCGTGTGGACGTTTACGACGGTCCCGCGAACGAGCGTGTCGACTGGCTCAGTCATCGGTGACAACCGGGCCGGCAGCGCCGATCCCACGACTTTCGCTCGGTCGACGACGGGTCCGGACTACCGGCGTCCGTTTCGTGTTAGGGTTGCACATAACACACAGCGGACGCCGTGTGTGCAAAATACTTTGGTTTACGCGGAGCCCGTGGGATCCGCAAATGCCCGTACTGGCGCGTCTTCGACGGTGATCCGCGCCGTCTGACCGACGGCCCGGGCGACGCGGTAGACGGAGCCGTGATCACCGGAGCGACCACAAGTATCGACGACACGATTCGTCGCCTCACGACGCCTCAGAACGTCTGAGGGAATCGCTCCCCGTCACGAACTTGAAGTACGCTAGGATGCCTACCCCACCGAGCGCCGCGCTGATGCCAAAAAACAGCAACAGGAATCGGTAGCCTGCGGTGGTACTGTCGAACGCAGCCTGAGCGACGCCGGTGAACGCCACCGGGCCGACGGTCTGGCCCAGCCAGAGCATGCTCGTCAACACGCCGAGCATACTCGCCCGTAGGTGACCGGGGACGAGTCCGGCGGTCGTCGTGTCGAGAGTCGGCATCACGACGCCGAAACCGAGCCCGAAGCAGACGAGGAGAATCCCGATCGTAACCGGTGTCGTGGCCGCCCAGACGCCGAACAGGCTGACGCCGAAGCCGACGAACCCGACCGCGATCAGTTGTCTCGCGGGAAGCTGCTGCGACACTCGTCCGTACTGGGACGCCATGGTGGCGTTGGCCAACGAGACCATGCTGAACAGCACCCCGATCTCGGCCGCGCTGAGCCCGTGAACGTCGCTCAACAGAAGCGAGAGGGACGTGAGCACGCCTCCGTAAAAGAGAAAGAACGTACAGAACGCCGCTACCCACAGGCCGAGCGCCCGCGGCATGAGCACCGCGGACGCGATCCGGTCCGCGTATTCCCGGAACGACGGCGGATCATCGATCGACGGCTCGCTCAGCGAAAACAGCGCGACGACGCCCACGAGGAGACTGATCCCGAAGAACGCGAAGGGGACGTTCCAACTGACCGAAGCGAGGGCTCCGCCGATGAGCGGGTACGATGCAGCGCCGATACCGATCGCGCTCCCGTTGACGCCGATGACCGCGTGACGCTGTGCGCCGTCGTAAAAGTCACCGATGAGCGTTATCGCAAGCACCATCAGGCCGCTCGCGCCGATCCCCTGCAGGAGTCGGAGGAGCAACACGACTTCGAAGGCCGGAGCGAAGCTGATGGCCGCTCCAGACAGGCCGAAGAGGAAAAGCAGCGGCACGACGACGGGGCGGCGACCGAAGTGATCGGAAAACAGCCCGATGAACGGCGTGAGAAACACGCCCGGGAGGGTGTATGCCGTGATGATTAGCCCGGCCTGCGCGTCGGAGATTGCGAACACGGTCCGCAGAGTTGGAAGGATCGGACTGACGATCGGGACGCCCATCACGCCGATGAGCGAACAGGCGAGTATCGTCTGGAGAGCCACAGACGACCAGGGGATCCCGACGGACCGGTCTGGAGTCATAATTGACGCTCCCAAGATCCATCTCGCCCCCGAAAAATCCTCGTGTCGCGGACAGTACGTCACCGCCTCGGCGCATCGACGCGTTCCGCACGGCGGTGGATCCGGCACGAGACCGGATTCCACACGGAGGAGTTCAGCATCTAGCGGGCGGAAAGAACCGGGGAACGCCGCGTCGTTTCAGCCGACCACCCCGCCGGACGTGACGTAGAAGTACACGATGAATGATAGCGCGAGGACCCACTGCGCCACGTGGACGGACTCGTATTCGCCCTGCGCCGCTTTGACGATGGGATAGCTGATGATGCCCGCGGCGATTCCGTTGGCGATGGAGGCCGTGAGCGGCATGATAACGATGGTGAGTCCCCCAGGAATCAGCCAATCGGACTGCTCCCACCGAATGTCGGTAACGCCCCGAAGCATGATGAGCCCGACGAGGATGAGCCCGAGATACGAGGCGTACGTCGGGATCGCGGCGACCACCGGAACCACCGCGAGCGAGGCCACGAACAGCAGGGCGACGACGAGCGCGGTCAGTCCCGTTCGGCCCCCTTCTTCGACGCCGGTCGAACTTTCGACGTAGGTGGTCACGGTCGTCGTGCCGACGATCGCGCCGAACGTCGTGGCGATGGCGTCGGCCATCAGCGGCTTCTCCATCTCGGGGAGGTTCCCGTCCTCGTCGAGGAAGTCACCGAACTGCGAGACGCCGATGAGCGTGCCGGCAGTGTCGAAGAAATCGACGAAAAAGAACGTGAGCACGACGATGGCGAACGTTATCGGTTCGACGTCTCGGAGGCCGCCGGCGAACGCGCCGAAAAGCGGCGTGATGTCGTAGGTGACCGGCGGCAGCCCGTCAGGCGTCAAGGTACCTTCGGCGACGACGCCGGAGAGCGTCAGCGCCCATCCGGCGGCCGCAGTCGCGACGATGCCGGTGATGATTGAGCCGGTAACGTCCTTGGCGTAGAGGACGATCGTGAACGCGAGGCCGGCCAGCGCCAGTAGGGCGACCGGATCGGTGGCGACGCTGCCGAGCGAGACGAGCGTCGCCTCGTCCGCGACGGCGACGTTGATCTCGATGAGGCCGAGCAGGAGCAGGAACAGGCCGATACCGGCCCCGACAGCGAACTTCACCGGCTCTGGGAAGAACTCGATGATGTACCGCCTCGCCCCGACGCTCGACATCGCCATGAAGATGACGCCCTCGACGAACACCGCTGCGAGCGCGGTCTGCCACGGAATCCCCAATCCGATCACCACGGTGAACGCGAAGTACGCGTTGAGTCCCATCCCGGGAGCGAGACCGAAGGGTCGATTGGCGTACAGCGCCATCACGGCCGAGCCGACGGCGGCCGCCAAAATCGTCGTGATGGCGAGCATCTGGAACACCTCCCCGTCGGAGTAGCCCTCGATGGAGATCGCCGCCGATAGGATCGCGGGGTTCACGACGATGATGTACGACATCGTGAGAAACGTCGTGAGGCCCGCGATGAACTCCGTTTTCATGTCTGTACCGTGTCGCTCAAACTCGAAGAACGACGCTACGCGTGACTGCTTTTCGCTAGTGTCTGTCATCCATGTCACTATCTCGCAGTGGTATAAAAAAGGCTGTGATCCGATCGGATGACTCCGAGAGACGTTCGTGCGTCGTTCGATGGGCGAACGGCCGAATTTCGACTCGGCTGCGTTCGGAAACGAGTACTGAGAGAAAATTGGTCAGTCGAGATCGGGACGCCAGTGGATCGGCTCGCGATCAGGGTTTTTGCTGCCGTGCGGACTGCCGCTCCTCCGTGAGATCCATTCTGAGGCCGATCTCCGACGCCTCGCGACGGACCGCGTCGGCGTCGATAGCGGTCACCTCGCCGTCTTCTTGCAGGACGGTGCCATCGACCATGGTGAACTGCACGTCGTCGCCGTGGGCGGCGAACACCAGATGCGAGAGCACGTCGTGGAGCGGGGTTCCGCGGGTGAGGTCCGTGCTGAGCCCCACGATGTCGGCGCGCCACCCCTCTCGAATCGCGCCGAGTTCCTCGAATCCAGCGGCTTTTGCCCCGTTGAGCGTCGCCATCTCGAAGATGTCGCCGGCCGGTGTGACCGTCGGATCCAGTTGATCGACCTTCTGTAAGAGGCTGGCCTGCCGCATCTCGGTGAACGGATCGAGCGTGTTGTTGCACGGCGGACCGTCGTTTCCGAGCGCGACGTTGATTCCGCGGTCGAGGTAGTCCCAGACCGGAGCGACGCCGCTCGCGAGTTTCATGTTTGACGACGGACAGTGCGTGACGTGCGTGCCCGTCTCGGCGAGTACCTCGCGCTCGCTTTCGTCGGTCCACACGCAGTGTGCGAGCACGACGTCCTCACCGGTGAGACCGACCTCGTCGAGCCAGTGAATGTTCCGCATCCCGGTGTCCTCTTTCACCGTCTCGATTTCGCTCCGGTTCTCGCTGGCGTGGGTGTGGATACGGACGCCGTCGTACGCGTCGGCAAGTTCGCGAGCGCCGCGTAGGCACTCCTCGGTACACGAGACGGCGAACCGCGGCGTCACGGCGTACCGGACACGGTCGTCGAACGAACCGTGGTACCGCTGAATGAGCCGTTCAGACTCGTCGAGCGCAGCCTGCGTGTCTTCGAGAAGTTCATCGGGCGAGCGCTGGTCCATCATGACCTTCCCGAGGACGCCGCGGATCCCGATCTCGCCCGCGGCCTCGAAGGCCTCCTCGGCGTGGGCGACCGAGAGGTGGTCGACGCACGTCGTTGTTCCGCTCTCGATCATCTCCAAGTACCCTAGTTTCGCCGCTACCTCCATCTCCGACGCCGAGAGCGAGGCCTCCATCGGGAGAATGTAATCGAACAGCCAGTCCAGCAGCTCGGTGTCGTCGGCGATTCCCCGCCCGAGACTCTGGACCGAGTGGATGTGTCCGCCGACGAGCCCCGGCAACAGGACATCGTACGATCGGTGCTCGTGGTCGGGATACTGCGTCGCGATCGCGGATCGGTCACCTACCGCCTCGATCCGTGACCCCGAGACGACGACCGCCCCGTCGTCTATCACCGTATTCGAGTCTGCAACGACGGTTCCCGTTAGCAACATACACTGATCGAAAACGGCGGCGAGATAAATATATTCCCCTGACAGACGGGCGGTCGTGCCGCTGAACTCTCGCCGGGGAGTCCGCGGCGCTCACGGCCACGACGTTCCCGCGCTGAGCACACCTCTCATGCAAAAAAAACCGAATGCTGCAAAGACCACGCCGTCCGCCTGCGCGTTGTCTACCGTTCTCGTCGCCTGTCGATCGACTGCGCCTCAGTCGTCGTCCACCGGCTCGGAGATTGGCGGTACGTTGTCTGCCTTATCGAACAGCGGACTGGACTCACCGGGGACGATCGTGTTCAAGACGAGGGCCATGAGCCCGGTGATGATGACCGGTTCGCCGAAGAACGTCTGCGCCCCGGACGGCAGCCCGGAGAGCGCACTCGGCACCGTCGCGACGCCGAGTCCGAGTCCGAGCGACGTGGCGATGATGACCATGTTCCGACGGTTCATCTCGATGTTCAAGAACAGCAGCCGCATGCCGCTGGCGGCGACCATCCCGACCATGATGAGCACGGCACCGCCGAAGACGGCGGACGGAATCGTCGTCACGATCGCGCCGATCTTCGGGACCAGTCCCAGCACGATCAGGATGAATCCGCCGATTCCGACGATGTGGCGACTCATCACGCCCGTGAAGTTGATGATACCGACGTTCTGAGAGAACGAGGTCTGCGGGAACGACCCGAACACTGCCCCGAGGGCACTGATGAACCCGTCGGCGAAGATCCCGCCGCGGAACTCCTCTTTGGTCGGGTTGCGTCCCTCGGCGGCGGTGATACCGGACATGTCACCGATCGTTTCCATGCCCGAAACCAAAAACAGGAACGCGAAGGTCACCAGCGGAACGAGTTCGAAGCTAAACCCGAATTTCCCGGGGGTCGGAACCGCGATCCACGCCGCTTCGTAGAACGGAGTGAAGTCGACGACTCCGAACGCGATCGCCACGACGTAGCCGACACTGATGCCGATGATGACGCTCAACATCCGCCAGACCCCGGTTAAGAGGAGGTTGAACAGCACGGCGATGGATAAGACCAGTCCCGCGAGTCCGAGGTTCTGCATCGAGCCGAAGTCCTCGGCACCGACGCCACCGGCGGCGTACTCGATACCGACCGGAACGAGATACAGGCCGATGATAATGACGATGAGTCCCGTGACGAGCGGCGGGAAGAACGACTGGAGCCGTTTGAACTGCCATCCCAAGAGGAACGGGACGACGACCGCCGCGGCCACGATGGACCCGAACACGACATCCAGCCCCGAACTCGCCCCGATCGACGACATCGCGCCCACGAAGGCGAAGCTCGTCCCCATCACGATCGGTAGCTTCGCGCCGACCGGCCCGACGGTGTAGGCCTGGACGACCGTCGCCACGCCCGCGAAGAGGATGACCATTTGTACCAAAAACGTCGTGTCCGCGGATCCCAATCCTGCGGCCCCGGCGACGATGAACGCGACGGCGGTCGACGGAACGATCATAACCGATACGTGTTGTAACGCCAGTAGGAGCGATTTCGACAACGGCGGTTTTTCTTCCAACCCGTACGCGAGATCGATCCCATTCTCTGTGTTGTCCGACATGTCTCACCATACCAATTTAACCACTAGTATTTAAATTCTTCTACTATTTGAGCATAACACAGGTGGAATACCATAGAATATCTCCGAGAACCCGTCGATTTAGGGTATGATCCCGCACAGCTCGCGGACATCTCCGAAAGCAGTCGCCGACGCCGTCGCACATCCAGTCAGTTGATCGTCGGAACCGATCGGGGCCGCACTTCAGCTCCCGCGATACGTCGTGTAGCCGCCGGGAGAAAGCAGCAGGGGAACGTGGTAGTGTTCGGTCGGGTCGTCGATCGTGAACCGCACCGGAACCTCGTCGAGAAACGTCGACCCCGAGGGGCCCTCACGGTAGTACGTCCCCACGTCGAAGACGAGTTCGAACGTCCCGGCCTTGATCTCGTCGGCGTCGAGCAACGGCTCGTCGACGCGTCCGTCGTGGTTCGTGGTCGCCGCGGTCACCTGCTCTCGATCGCCGTCCGCCAGCCGGTACAGCGTCACGGCGACGCCCTCCGCCGGCCCCTCGCGGCTCGTGTCGAGGACGTGCGTAGTCAGTCCAGCGGTCATTCCGCTCCCTCTTCGAGATCGCTTCGGTCCATCGAGAACTGCTGGAAGCCGGTCGGTCGGGGCGGCTCTCGCAGGACCTTCGCGTCGCCATCAATGTCGTCACGCACCTTCAACCACGTGCGGTTGTTGGCCTCGAAGCTCACCTCGGTCAGTTGCGGGAAGCGTTCGAGGACTCGCAGTCCGATCTGGTAGATGAGGTCCTGAATCGAGTTGACGTCTCGCTCGTCGAAGACGACCTGTGCGATGTCTCGGACCTGCTCGGCCGGGACGTACTCCTCGGGCGTTTCGCCCCGCGCTGTCTCGGGATCGTCGTACGTCCAGAAGATGTCGAGACCGATGTACAGCGTCCGATTCTCCCGCTCTGGCAGGGTCGTGTACTCGTCGTCGACGTACCCCACGAATGAGTTGTCCTTCACTTTCACCAGTTCGATACCGGTGACGCCGCTCCGCTGCTCTTCGATGACGACCTCACCGTCCTCACGCGTGAGGTAGTACTCTCCGAAAGCCGACTCGTCGTCTGAAACGCCGAACACGAGCTCACTCGGCTCGAAGCTTCCCTCGCCGTCGGGTACGGGGCGGTCGTCGAAGGCGAGCTCGTCGGCCGACATGCGGACCGACTCCATCTGATCGTAGGTGCGAAGGAACTCCGAGCCGACGTAGTGAAGGAAGCCCTCGACGGTCGCACCGTCGTAGTCGCCGGCGTGGTGTAAGACGAAGTTCTTCATCGAATCGGTCGCGACGACTTTCGTGTTGTCGCCGTCCCGGAACGAGGGAAGGAACTCGTCTCCCTCGACTTGCACGCGCACCTCCATTCCGAAGAGGGTATTGGGTTTTCCGTCGAACGCAGATTCGGGTATCTCGCGAACGCCCGTTAGGGGAGTCGCGTACGTCCGATAGACGTTGACGTGTTCTTTGCCGTAGTTCATCGTCCGGTCGTCGGTGTCTAATTCAGTGTTGTCGGTCATGGGTTGTGGTATCGTTGTCGGTTACCGCTGCCGCTGCCGCAGCAGTCGCTGTGCCCCGATCCGCAGAACGTGATTCGATATCGAGTGGCTGTCACCGTCTATCAAACTGATTCATACGCTCATATATAGCCTTTTTGTTGAATATATTATACTATTCGGACGTGACCTCCTTGGCTTGTGAGTCAAACCGTTCGACGAGCCGAAGACGAGCGATGGTGTGTACTTCGTCCAGAGCGGTCCGAAACTCCACATCCGGAGTGTGTTCGACCCGCTCTTCCATCGCCGCCCTGATCGCATCGGGCGTCTCGTCCCGCACTGCCATGATGAACGGGAAGCCGAAGTTGTCCCGATACCGGTCGTTCAGTCGCTGGAACGCCTCGTACTGTTCCGGGGACAGCTGATCGAGCCCGGCCGAAGCCTGTTCCTCGACGGAAGCGTCCGTCATCTCGGTCTGTTCGCCGAGATCCGGGTGCGCCCGCAGCAGTTCGATCTGCCGCTCTCGAGTCGCGTCCTCGACGACGGCTCTCATCGCGCCGTGAAGGTCGTCGACGCCCGAGAACGGGCGGTTCTGCCACGCCAGTTCGGCCACCCACGGAGCGTGTTCGTACACGTCGCCCAGATGGTTCACGAACGCGTCCGTATCCGCCCGGTTCACCTCGTCTATTGTGAGATCGCTCATCGCCTTCGTTCGGTCCAACCGATCTCACTTAAATTCTCGCTCATCTAAAAACGGACGGCGATGGACCGAGCACAACAAACGTCGGTTCGATAACCGGTCGTCGCAGGCGATACGAGCGTCACCGATCAGGGACACGGCAATCTCTGGCGTGCGGTGTGCTTGACTTGGAAGGGGTCGACGGAACTTTTATTCTGAGTGCCGTTCTTGCGGGCGGTGTGTCACAGATAGAGTTCGACATCGAAGGACAGGTGTTTGTCGCCGACCTGCTCGAAGACGAAGCGCCTCGATCGGTCGAAGCACTCCGGGAGTTCCTGCCGCTCGAATCGGAATTGATGCACGTCCGCTGGAGCGGACACGCGACGTGGATCAACATCGACGAGGTTTCGCTCCCGGAGATACCACGCGAGAACCACACCGTCTACCCGTCCCGGGGTGACATCTTGTTGTACCCGGGCTACCGGAACGAACAGGAGATCCTCGTTCCGTGTGGACCGACGTGTTTCAAAAGCCCGGCGGGTGAACTCGCGGGAAATCACGTTGCACGCCTCGAAGCGTCCCGTGAGGAACTCGCCGAACTGGAAGAGGAGACGCTCCAGCACGGCGTGAAAGATATCGTCGTCCGAGAGCGGTAGCTTACTGGGATCGATTTTTCCGCTCGATAGGCCGTCGTTACAGAGATGGAATCCAAACCCGTCCGATTTGTCGGTATCTTCAAATCAGAGCGGCCTCAACTGAGCCGTACAACATGAGCGTGGCAGAACGCGTACAACGTGGGGTACGAGAGGATCGCCTCCGCGATGACATCATGACAACGGCGGATTTCGGCGCTATCCAGACGGATCACGGCCACGGACGAACGGTACTGACCGGGACTGACGCCAACCGACGGGCACGCGAGTATCTGGTCGACCGACTGGAAGCCGCGAACCTCGACGTCCGCGTCGACGCAGTCGGCAACGTCGCCGGGCGGTGGGTACCCGACGGCGTCGATCCCACCGTCCCACCCGTCGCGTGCGGCAGTCATCTCGACTCCGTCCCTGAAGGCGGTATCTTCGACGGCGTACTCGGCGTCTACAGCGGACTGGAAGCCGTTCGCGCCTTTCAGGAGACGGATGTCGATCTCGGTCGACCGATCGACGTCGTCTGCTTCACCGAAGAAGAGGGTGCGCGGTTCTCGAACGGGGTCCTCGGCTCGTCAGTGGCGAGCGGAAAACGGTCCGTCGAGGAGGCGCTCGCGCTCGAAGACGACGACGGCGTGACGCTCAACGACGCGCTCTCCGACATCGGCTTCCGAGGGACCGGTCGCCTCGACGCCAGCCAGTGGGATTCGTGGCTCGAGTTACACGTCGAGCAGGGAGAACGGCTCCAAGACGCGGGGGCAGCGGTCGGGATCGTCTCCGCGATCACCGGAACGATCCGCTGTTCGGTCGCGATCAAGGGAGAGGCGGACCACTCCGGCTCGACATCGATGGCAGATCGAACGGACGCGTTGGCGGCCGCAAGCCAACTCATCCTTGAAGTAGAGTCAGTGACGAACGACCTCACTGCGGAACGAGGCGACACCGTCGTCGGAACTGTCGGCAAAATCAACAACGAACCGAACGCCATCAACGTCGTCTCCGGCCGAACCGAACTCGGTATCGACGTCCGCGACGTTCGCTACGAGCCGATGGAGACGATCGTCAACCACGTTCGAACACACCTCAGCGATCTCGAGTCACAGCGGGGCGTCGAGACGACTTTCGAGCAGCCGTACGACATCCCACCGAGTCAGATGAGCGAGCGCTGCATAGATGCCCTCGAACGAGCGGCAGAAAGGATCGACGTGACGTCGCTCTCACTACACTCCGGGGCTGGCCACGACACCATGCATCTCGCAGACGTTACCGACACCGGACTGCTGTTTGCTCCCTCTCGCGGCGGATTTTCACACAGCCCTCGCGAGTGGACGGACTGGAGCAGTTGCGCGGCGGCGACGCAGGTATTGACTGCCGGGCTGGCAGATTTGGCGTGCGAATGACCCGAAAGGGAGTGCGGTCAGTTTGTTCGTGAAAAGAAAACACATGGTCGGCATATGAGGCCCCACGATCAATTCGGCGACTCGGCTCCGTGCGTTGCCATATTAATGTTCACCTCGATCACATTCGCTGCGCGTTGGACCTGTTCGGGAAGCTCCTCGTCGAAGAACGTCCCTTTCAATCGGCTCGTCGGGCCCGCGACGCTCAGCGAACCGAGGACGGTGTCGGCGCGGTCGATGACGGGGGCACCGACGGCACGGAGCCCTTCAACCTCCTCCTCGTCGTTGTACGCGTAGCCCCGATCTCGAATCGTCGCTAGCTCGTCGGCAAGTTCGTTACGGTCAGTGATCGTATTTGCAGTCCGTTCAGTGAGTCCGTGTTGGTTGAGTATCTCGTCAACGTGCGCGTCGGGAAGAAACGCCAGAATCACTTTCCCCGTCGCCGTGCAGTGAAGTTGGTCGGGTTGTTGGAGCTTATCGGTCTGATAGCCGCTTCCGACGGCATCGCTCCCACGGGCCTTGTACAGATTGATCCCCTTGCCGTGCTCTTCGGTGAACAGATTCGCATACTCTCCGGTCGTCTCCGCGAGCTTCTCGATTTCCTCTTTGCCGTGGCGATACAGAAGGTTCTGGTTTCGGACGTATTCACCCGAAAGGAGCAACTGGAGGCTAAGTTCATACTCTTCGTCTGTTTTCACGACAAGCTCTTCCTCCCGAAGCGTAGCGAGGTAGTGGTAGGTCGAACTCTTCGACAAGTCGAGATATGTGGCTAACTCGGTGACTCCAGCACCGTCGAGATCCTCCAGCGCCTTGATTATCTGAGCCGTCCGCTCCACTGTTTTCAACGTACGCGGTGAGTCAGTTTTGTCTGAATCAGCCGTCATGCGTTCACATATAACAGGATATCACTTAACTGTTCACCTTTCGCAAACGATGTGCTGTCAGTTACGTCGAAACGTCCACACACACAGATCAAATCCGTTTTTCTATCCCGTTATCATCAGAAATATGTTTTATTTGTGTTCTTTTGCGTGGAAGTAGTGGATCGTGCATCTCCAGGGAAACAATATTGTTTGTATAATACGAACTAATTTCCACTACACCGGCGAAATAAACTGGTAGTCTGCACAGCACTGCAAAAAATTACACACGTATGGTTGTAATGGGGTTATGATTTTCACCGGGCGACAGGGCAGAGCGATCTGCTGTGGGTACGCCAGAACGCGCCGTTTACTCGCCGCTCGAACTGCTTATCATGTAAAATCCGCGCCTCAGTCGGGCAAGTGTTCAGAACTCTCCTCCAATATTCGCACGCATTTCCAGACAAGATACCTCCCGTTCGACCCCGACAGGCGGTGTTGAGATAAGGTCGAAGGGTGAGGCGATCAAAAGATCGAGTGGTCTATGCTCAATTTCGACCGCCTCAACGGTGATAGCGGTTGTATCGAGTTAGATTTTCTGGAGCGAGAGGCGACACCCGAGCCGGCGATGAAGCTCGGTATCCGTCTCCATTTGGTTGGACTATCACTTACGGATACTGTCTCGATTCTTGAGAAGTTGGGCGTCGATCGTCATCGAACCACCGTCCATCGGTGGGTGCAGAAGGCAGATCTACAGCCGACAGACGGTGCCAACCCGAATCACGTTGCGGTCGATGAAACCGTGATTCAGCTCAATTCTGAGCGATATTGGCTGTACGCTGCTGTCGATCCCGAGACAAACCGCCTGCTCCATGTTCGGCTGTATCCGACGAGAACCAACGCAATTTCCTCGATGTTTCTCTCAGAACTCCGTGAGAAACATCAGGTCGACGACGCGACGTTTCTCGTCGATGGTGCTCCGTGGTTGCAGGCGGCCTGTCATCGCCACGGGCTCCGATTCCAACACGTCACACATGGGAATCGGAATGCCGTCGAACGTGTCTTTCGTGAGGTAAAACGACGAACAAACCAGTTCTCAAATACGTTCAGCCATGTCGAGCCGAGTACCGCTGAAAATTGGTTGCAAGCGTTCGCCTTCGCATGGAATCAGATTATCTAAACACTACCGATATTAGTTCTCGGTTCACGTATCATGAATTACGATGGTAGTAACAAACGCCCCGACTGCGGACGAGAACGGCTCGAAAGAGGGCACCGCACGCTCCTTTATCGCGGCCTCAGAGATACTGGTGAATCCCGACATTGCCAGAGTCTATACTGACATCCTGCTGAATCAGCCTACTACGAACAGCAGTATCGAGCGTAGACTCGATCTTGCCGGAAGTACAACCTCAATGCGGGTTGGAAAGCTCAAAAACTTAGACATTGTCAAGGATGTCAGTAGCGGGAAAGAGAGCCAGCTCCGGACTGATTCACTATTTCTCCCCGTTGGGGAGGGAGAGACGCGGATACTGTTTGACCCGCTTACGATCGCCGCTTACGGTGCAAGCGGCGAGGTCAGTGAGATCGAACTCTCCATTGATCGGCACGGCAAGGCGAAGCTGCTGATGGCGGTTGAGCAGACACGGGCATATCTCAGTGGCGAGGTGACTCGTCGTGGAGCAGCAGATCGTCTCAATGTTGATGAGATCGAGGCTATCAGCATCACGCAGGCGCTGGAGCCGATCATTGCCCTGTTTGTCAAAGCAGGGCTCATCGATGATTCCTTCGAACACGACGTACATGATCGGAAGATTCGAAACACTCCGTACGTGTTTGAGCAGGAATGAGCGATCGGCCGAAATTAGTTGACTCTTCACCCCGCTACCCGCTCCCGGATGCGCTCCTCGTTGACTCGAGCGTCTTGGGTGGAATCGGGCGATCTACTCCAGAACGGCGACAGCTAATCAACTACATTCAGTCGAATGATAAGCAGTTGTACGTCTCCACTGGAGTAGTTGAGGAGTTGGACAAGGAATGGGCTGGTCCCTACGGTGTCAATGATTGGCTTGATCCAATATCTCTGTTGAGTTTAGCACTCATTCCGAGTTCGACTGAGCTGTATCAACAATCTCCGCCAGAAGAGCGTATTCGGAAGTTAGAGAGCGATCGACATAATCTTAACCAACAAGTTGAGGATAAAAAGCGCATGTTGGTTAATCATGCTGGTGATCCATATCCACCGGAAACCTGGTGCGTTTGGCCCGCAAGGCCGCCAAAGGCTTAGGTTCAGGCCAGGTGATATTCATTTGGAAGAAACATTGTCACACGCTCCTTCCACCCCTTCGTATGAATGCTGACGAATCACCTCTCGGTCGGTGCCCGAAATGTGGTGAAGACATATCGGAAGCATGGGTTCTCGTTGAGTACGAGAAAGACGACGGTACAGAGGGCGTGTGGACCGAGTGTCCGGCGTGTGAGGATGTTGTAGCGCCGGAGTAGAGACAGTAAAATAAAGTGTGATTCGTCGCGTATCCGGTGTACGGTCTATAAATGGAGATTTCAGAGCAACTTCGGTGTCTGTTCTCAGGGAAGGTCGAAGCGCGTAACGGGTCATACGTGGTTGAGATACCGGAACAAGAGCTCGGCTTGGGCGATCTGGAGGCAGACGAAACGTACCGTGTCGCTGTGTTGCCGTCACCCACCACCAGCGAGCCCACCACTACTGACACCGATCCACAGCCCCAGCAAACGTCACAGACGCCCCCTGTCGAGGAAGGAGAACAACGCACTGTCGAAATCGAAGACATTGGTGACCAGGGCGACGGCATCACCCGTGTTGAGCGCGGGTTCGTCGTCATTGTTCCTGACACCAAACAGAGCGAGCGTGTCACTATCGAGATCACTGATGTCCGCGAGAATGTCGCCTTCGCGGAAGTTGTCGATCGCGTCAGTTACTACGAGTAGTTTGAACCGCCCAATCTCTTTGTCTGTGGGCGGGAGCGCGTGAGCGATACAGTAGATTCACGTATGTTGTTCCGTGGGATTTGAGCTTGCTCTCGACGAAATAGGACACTTCACAGAGGAAGTAGAATGAGTACAACTACTGAGTTGTACTGGGGTCTCTGTTTCTCCGATTTGGAACAATAACGGAGACACCATGATCGTCACCAATGCTAACGGTAAACGTATCTTAGTTGGTACTAGGCGCCGGCCAGTCGGGTGTGATGCCGACCAGCTCGGCACTCATTCGCCAGAGCCGCCGTCGCACCGCTTGGTTCGTTGCCTCGGGTGCGGGGTCTGTGGGACCATCGCTGCCGATATATTGGCCACTCATAGAGCCGTACGTCGGCTCCACCAGGAGCGTTTGGAGGCGTTCGGCGGCCGCCTGCTTTGAGGTGGCGACACCCGGAACCAACCCCGCGATCTGAACCAGCAGCCGCGTTCGGAGCGACGCCTCTCGGAACAGGTCTGTCGATGGAACGAATCCCGGATGAACGCAGTTGACCGCAACTGAGGAGTCCTCCGGGAGCCGGTCATCCAGTTCAACCGTGAAGGCGATGTTCGCCAGCTTCGAGCGCGCGTACGCGTCGAGTGAGTCGTACTCGTCCGTCAGCTGTAGGTCGTCCAGATCGAGTGTTGCCCGCCGATGGATGTCCGAGGCGGTGACGACAACACGCGGATCGGGTGCGTCACGAAGATGGTTGAGCAATTTGTATGTCAGGAGATAGGGAGCCAAGTGGTTCACTGCGAGCGTGATTTCGATTCCATCCGGACTCTCACGCCGTGATCCAGCTGAGAGTCCGGCATTGTGAGCGAGGATGTCGATCCGGTCGTATTCTCGTTTCACGGTTGCTGCGAGGGATCGGACGGTGGATTGGGAGGCGAGGTCGGCCTGATGGAACGCGATCGATCCGCTAAGGTCGTTGGATTGTTCTGCGAGGGTGGCTCCCTTCGACTCGTCGCGGCCGACGACTGCGACGGTCGCACCCCGTTCCGCGAGGTTGATCGCTGCCACCCGTCCGAATCCGCTCGTTCCACCGGTGAGGAGAATCGTGCGGTCGGAGAGGTCGTCAGTCATTCCCCGTTTCGACGTCGACGGTCGAAATGCGCAAGGAGCACATACACGACACCGATCACGCGGATGCCGTCGGTGAGGTGTTCGTTCCACTCCACCGACGCCGGGTCTTCATACACGAGCGGTCCCGCCATTTGTTTGTACAGTCGCGGGATGAAAAACAAGACGGCACCAAAGATTCCGGTGACATTCAGCAGCCACGCGTAGAGGCGACCGTCACGGAGCGCGGCGAGTGTAATGACGACTCCTTCCGCCCGAATTAGGGGACCAAACCACGAATGGACGGTGTTTTCTTCAGGGTTCTCGACCGCAATCGCCTCAAATACGTCCACGATTCGGTCTGGAACGAGCGCTGTGAGAATGCCGAGCGCGCCGAGGAACTGCCGTATCATACGTATTCATTCGGTCTGGAGTAGGTTAAGATTCGGTGTCGGGGGTATAGACTATCACACCGAATAGATAGCCCTTCTGGTGGCAGCTCTTGGAACCGACATCCACGAGCGCTCAGAATCTCGGATCCCATATTTTTGTCACCCAGTTTGCTGGCTTCGCCCATCCAGTCATTATTTATACATCTCACAAATATATCGGATATGGCCCTCCCCGAAGCTCCACGGTTTCGCTGTGAGCAACTGATACTGCTCGTATCGGTGACGCTGTTCCACATTTTCAATCGGCCACCCGTTTGGGCAGATGAGAAACTGCCCCAGTCGGATGTGGCGACGGCTGAGTGCAGCCCCACGTTCGACAGGTAGCACCTCTCCGATAGATGCTCTACACTGTCGGCGGAGTTGGGTTTATTGCCCTTGGTTTGGCGATCGGCTGGTACGGACTCCGGCCACTCGCGACTGTCCCAAGTATTCTCCGTGCTACTGTGAAAGACCCCAGCGGGGTGACGGATAGCGGGTCTTTTGTCGTTTGTCGCGGCGTGGCGAACGAATCGAGCGAGACGCTTTCGGCACCGTTTACGGGATCGCAATGTCTTGGGTTCGAGTACGAGGTTACCGAACGGCAACCGTTCGGGATCGGAATTCCATGGTTTCAGGCTCATCTTGACGATGGCGTGGCGACACGCCCGTTCACCCTTGATAGTGCGAGCGGGACCCTCACCGTCGTCCCATCAGCCAAGCGGTTCGCGCTCGATACAGAACCAACAGTCATCACGGTCGGTGCCAACGAAACGCCACCAGAACGCATCCAACGGTTCGTTGACGTGCGAGACACCCTTGAACCGGTCGCACGGTGGATGCGAATTATTCCAGGACTTGGCACACGGCGCTACGTCGAGCGACGGATTGATCCTGGTGGGGAGTATTTGATTGCGGGGCACACAGAACGCCAACAGAACGAGGTGGTCATCGCAGGTGATCTCATCATCACCGATCGCTCTCCGAGACAGTTTGCACTCTATCGGGCCTGGAGAGCGACATTTCCGATAGTGATTGCGTTGGTGTTCGTCAGTATCGGCGTCGGAGGCATTGCTCTATGATCGACTACAGTACGCAACTGATTGATCCCCTACGATGACACGAAACACAACCGCTATCGCAACGCGCAGCCTGACGAAACGATTCGGGAGTGAGTCCGCCGTCGCCGGACTCGATCTTTCCGTTGACCACGGCACAGTGTACGGGTTTCTCGGGCCGAACGGGGCCGGGAAGACGACGACGATGCGGATGTTGACATCATTGACCCAGCCGACCGACGGCGAGGCGTGGATCGACGGGAACCCTGTCTCGGATCGCGATGCGATCAGAGAATCGATCGGCTATCTCCCCGAGGAACCCCCAGTCTTCGATGAACTCACCGGGCGCGAGCAGCTCGAATACTTTGGTCGGCTTCGTGATATCCCTGCCACCGAAATGGAGACCCGAATCGGAGACTGGTTAGAGCGATTCGATCTCACCGATGACGCTGACAAGCGGATCGATGACTACTCGAAGGGGATGCGCCAGAAGATCGGTCTGATTCAGGCGCTGCTCCACGAGCCCGACGTCGTGTTCCTCGACGAACCGACCAGTGGCCTTGACCCGAGAGCGGCTCGGACAGTCCTCGACGTCATCGCGGAGCTGACTGATGACGGCCACACGGTGTTCCTCTCGACCCATATTCTCTCAGTCGTCGAGGAACTCGCGGACGTCGTCGGCGTTCTCTACGAAGGCGACCTTGTCACTGAAGGATCGCCCGCAGAACTGACCGCGCGGGTGGAGGCTGAAGAGGGAACAACTCTTGAGGACGTGTTCCTCTCGGTTACCGCCGAACGCGGACCAGCTGCCCACAGATCGGCTACAGAGGGTCCTGGAGATGCCACCGATTCGCAGGATAAACAGACGACAGACCAATGACGCGGGCGAAGCGTCCTTGGCTCATCGCCAGAACGGAATTCCGGCGTCGCTGGCGGACGATGAAGGGGAACCCGATGCAGCTGTTGGCACTCGCGTTCGCGGCCGTAATGCTACTCCCATTCTCTCTCGGCGGTGTGTTTGGTGCGTACCTTGCCGGGGGGTTCGTGGCCGGAAACGAGGCCGAACCGCTCATCGAATGGACACGGATGGCGTTCGTCTACGGGTGGATATTCGTGGCCGGATTCGGTGGGTATCGCGCATACGCCGTCGCCCTTCGTCCCGACAATCTTGATGGGTTGTTGACGACCGTCTCACATCGAGATGTCATCAGTGGCCTTGTGCTCACCGAGTTCGTGCTGTGGTCTGCGTTCTTCCTCACTGTCGGAAGCGCCGCCACTGTTGCATTTGCCGTTGGTGCGGGCTCACTACTCACGATCCCCGCTCTGTTGCTCACACTCTGTCTTCTCCTCGCGACAGGGATTCCAGCCGGCTTTATCGTCGCACTGGGTGTGCGGAACGCCGGCGTTCGATCGCGGCTGCTCAGCCGCCTCCGAACACTATTTCTTCTTCTGTTCGGGATCGGGTACTTCGCGTTGATTTTCACAAATGCGTTCGCGTCGGTATTAGAACCGATCTATCGAGTGCTCGCCCCGACGCCGATCGATTGGTTCGGCGACCTCGCAGCAATCGGGCTTGGTATTGGAGCTTCTCCGCTCCGGGCGGTCGGTGCCGTGGGATTCACGGGCCTGTTTGCCGTCGCAGCGGTTGTCTCGCTATTCCGATTCGCAGAGTGGCTCTGGTACGCTGACGGCGTTCACATCACCCACGAGGCCGAGCGGTCGGCTGACCAGTCTGTGTGGTTCGACGGGCTTGCGCGGATATTCTCGCGGCCAGTCGTCGGCGTCATCGCAGTCGATTGGAAACGTGCCCGTCGGTCACCGCTCTCGCTCTCGTTCGCGTTGTATCCGCTGATCGTGCTTGCCGGCCCAGTTGTCACGGCGGTCCAGACCGGCGAAATCGGCACGAGTCTTCCATTGTGGCTACTGATCAGTGGAACCTGGATTGCCGGATCGCTATTCGCGCTCAACGTGGTGGGCCAAGAGGGCGCAGCACTGCCCATCACACTGCTCTCTAACGCGCCTGAACGCTCGCTGATCGTCGGACACGTCGTCTCTGGTGCGCTCCTCATAGCGCCGGTAACTGGTACAGCAACCGTCGTGGCTGGCATCTTGAGTCCGCTGTCACTCGCCGTCGTGGTGAGCCTCGGTATCTCCGCACTGGTGTTGTCGGCCGTGTCGGGGGCGATCGCGACCGGCATTGGCGTCGGGTTTCCACGCTTCGAGGCGGTTAGTGTCTCTCGAAGTACAAAGGCGATTGTTCCGAGCGTCTTCGCCTTCGTGATCTATTCTGTGGTGGTGCTTATCGTAGCACTTCCGACGGTTATCGCTCACTCCGGCATTGCAGGCCACGCGCTCGCTTCGTTCGTTGGTGTCGACCAGTTTGTAATCGGTCTCAGTGGGACGGTTATTTCGGCCGTTTTCGCGGGTCTCGCCGGGGCTGTTTCGATGTACATCGCACGAGATCGCGTGAGTGAGTATCATCTTGAGTGAGGTCCGATAGTGATGTCTGTGGTCGATGACCTCAGATCGACTTCCACAGCTCCATTCACTCGTGGAATTCGGATCTGCGGAAGTTGGATACCGATCGAGCACAATCTTAACTAACAGTGTTGTAGGTCATGTACGTGCGTTGGTTAACTGGAATTAGGCGCTAAGTCCCCTTCCTCAAGGAGCAACGCAGGGGGCGAAGTGACCGAGTAGCGCAGTAGGGAGGGGATACAGCGCCGCACAGTTTTCAAACACGTTCGCCGCCTGGCCCACAGGCCCACGCAATCACAACCATTATTTGTGTAGTTTGTGTATAATGTGTTGTGGCAACGCGAAAGAACATCTCCATCCGAGACGACCAAGAGGAGTGGATTCAGGATAACCACCTGAATCTCTCCTCGTTCGTCCAAGAGAAACTGGACGAACTTATCGAAGAACGAGAGTCATAGATGCAGTACAACTACAAGTATCGACTCGACCCGTCAGAAGCCCTTTCTGAGACGCTTCTGCACCACGTCGATACTTGTAGGCAACTCTACAACCACGTTCTCTACCTGTTCAACGAGGAAGATGACATTCCCGCTCGCTACGAGGTGCAAGGACGACTTCCCGACCTGAAATCGTGGTGGGACGCCCTCAGAGACGTTCACTCGAAAGTGTTGCAGATGGTCGTCAAGCGCGTCTACGACAACCTCTCCACGCTCAAAGCGCAGAAGGAGAACGGACGTGCCGTGGGGATGCTCAAGTGGAAACCGCCTCGGGAGTATCGGTCGCTCACCTACAACCAGTCCGGCTTCAAACTCAAGAATACGAGTGGTCGGCCTGTCTTGTGGTTGAGCAAAATCGGGGAAATACCGATTCACCTCCACCGAGACATTCCCGAGAACGCGACCATCAAACAGGTCACGGTCAAGCAAGAACCGACAGGTAAGTGGTTCGCCACGTTCGGTATCGACGTGGACGAGGACACGCCCGGGAAGCCGGAGACACCCGAGAAAGTCGTCGGTATCGACGTAGGTATCCTGAAGTACGCCCACGACACCGACGGGTACGCCATTGAGAGTCCCGACTTCAGCGACGAGCGCGAACGGTTGGAACGCGCACAGCGCGACCTCTCGCGGAAACAGCACGGCTCTTCGAATTGGGTGAAACAGCGCCGGGTTGTGGCCGAACGTCACTCCGAGTTGAAGAACAAGCGCCGTGACTTCCTCCACAAACTCTCGAACTACTACGCCCGCGAATACGACCTTGTGGCCGTAGAGGACTTGGACGCGAAGGGCTTGGTGGAACTACCGGGCAATTCCCGCAACCGTGCTGGCGCGGCGTGGGGGACGTTCCTGCGGATGCTCGAATACAAGTGCGAACGCGAAGGAACGCACTTCGTCGCCGTGAATCCGCGTGGTACGACAAAAGAGTGCGCCGCCTGCGGCGTTTCGACAGAGAAGCCGCTGTGGGTTCGTGAACACTCCTGTCCCGCCTGCGGATTTGAGGCGGATAGAGATGCGAACGCGGCGTGGAATATTCTTTCTCGCGGTCTTGAAGAAGTAGGAGTGGGATACTCCGAATCAACGCCTGTGGAGACTGCGCTCCCTGCGGATACACCTGTATCTGCAAAGCGCGTCGTGGAAGCAGGAAGCCCCTGCCTCAAGGAGCCGCCGAAGGCGGCGAGTAGGCAGGGGTAATTCACACGGTTTACTGGTTGTACAGGACCTTGATCAAGAAACGCTGTCTGTAGATGCACAGGAAGACGAGCCGATAACCATTCTACAGGCCGGGGAACTCGACGAGGAGTTGCCCGAAATCCTAGGGAATGTGCTGAATGAGTAGGGAAATCTCTGTTTGGAATCCCAAATAAGTCTCAGCGGCTGATCCCTACGAAGTCTCGTCTGCAAAACTGAGTGCGTCGTGCGTGTACGAGTACTGCTTCAACTCACCACACACCGCTGGTAGCTCATTCGGTGGTATGTACCCGGCATCACCATCGATTTCGTCGAGTTGTTTCTGAAATACGACATCGACATTTCGATCAGTGTGGGTATCGTCAGAAACGGACACAACAATGGCGGTGTCGGGATCGTCGTACTCGGTTTTGAACACGTAATCGCCAACTACGTACGGATTTTCTGCGTACGCGAGGTTCGTGTGCTTGTACGTGTACAGTTTGATATCCTGGTCAGCGCAGTACGATGCAAACTTCGCCGGGTGGATCGTCCGCCAATCACCCGGACCCTCATCAAGCATATTCGGGAACGCAACCCGCACTGCTTCCCCCTCCATCGACTGCCCATACAAACTCACATCTTTTTCGGGTGGGAGCACTTCGATAACCACCGCTACTGACGCTTCATCATCGCCGCCCTTCACCACTCGATCACCCGGCGAATACGGATTCTGCGGCTTCTGATTCATGTGGGCCGTATTCGGGCCGAGCTCGTGGAACTCGTTCATCGGCCGTGCTGCCAAGTGGGCGAGCTTCTCCGGTTCTTCTCCAGAGTACGCTTCTTGTGCGTCAACTTTCGAGCGGAGCGTTTCGGTCCGTTCCCACCCCAGCAAGATGAGACCATCTTCGTTATCGCGATGCCACACCATCACGTTGATATCGTCTTTCCCATCAGCTTCCAGCAGTGTTGCGGGCCGAAACGCAGACACGTCTCGTGAAGTCTTCACGTCAACTGTGTAGCCATACACCTCGAAATCATGGCCTTTGAAACTCTCTGGATTACACCGCCGGATCGCTTCCTCGTTTTCCCACGTCCACAACTCCGCGGGAAGATACTCACGGCAGAACTGCTCGAAGGCTAACTCTCCAAGGTTCCCAATCCGTTTGGCGTCGATGTTGTCAGCCCCTTGGATGACTGCTTGGTGGTGAGCACGTTCTCTGTCGATCTCGTCTGGCGTATAGAGGTACATATATGTTCGATAGCAAATGTTGGCATAATTCTACCTTTGTCGATATCAATGGGGATATTTTGGATAGGCGCAAACGTGTATATTACTCAGGGCTGGAGGGATAGCCCTGAGTAGCTTCGTACTTTTCCCACCAAGTCGGAGGACTTGTCCCCTAGCAACGAACGCGCCATCGTGGTAGACGAGCGCGATGTCGTTGCGCTCGACATTCCGCCACATCCCGTCTACTGAGGTACCCCAGACGTGGACGAGATCGTTGTCAGATGTCGTCCGAAATAGTTCGAGATCCTCCTCATCAAAATAGGACTCAATATCCGCAATTGGGTGCCCATCTCGGATGAACTGTTTGTAGTCTTCAAACGCGTCGTCGCGACCAGCGGGGAGGATCACGATTCCGGTCATGGTTGAGTGGAAATTATCGGTGGGAAGCAAATAATTGGCTACAACTGGCTCTACTGAGATCCTTCAGATCTGATAGGGTCGGCGTGCGAGATACAGATGCTCCTACTCCTTCGGGCGTTGTTATTGTTCGAAAACCTTCACACCGTAGGTGGAATATGTGTGTCCCGACTAATCGTCGTCAGTAAAAATCCCCTTTTCGAATTCATCATCGGACTCGCGGAGAAGTCGGTCAGTTCCCTCATGCTCGGCGAGTGTCCCCTGGTCAAGGTCGTTAGCTTGCTCAATAACGTCAGTAGTGACCTTTTCCGTTACTTCGAAGTTCTCGACTGGGCTAACGACACCCCAGAGTGCTCCGACTGAGTGGAGGACAACTGCCAACGGTGTGAGAATCAGGAATACTGGCCACAAAATCGGATGCTTCCGATAGGCAACCACGCCAAATAACATATACACGAACAGGATCCCCAAAAGAGCTGTAGAGAGCAGCGAATACAGACCTATCCCGGGGGCTGTCCCGGGCAACAGGTACGATGCGATAGCTAACAACGGCACAAACGGTGAGAACGCCCACGCAATGACCCGAGTGAAATATAGTGGCCGGTATAGTGGAGGAAGTAAGTAATCGTCACCGACTGTGCCGGACATCCACCGCCGCCGTTGTTTGATCATCGATTTGAGCGATGGCGGAGCTTGGTTCCGAAACCGGGCATCGACTAACTGGTAGGTCAGATCGCGGTTTTTTGCTGCCCGCCAGATCAGATTCGTGTCTTCGGTGATCGTGGCTACATCCCAGCCGACTTCTTGTTCAATCTCACGGCGGATTGCGAAGCCTCCACCCCACGCGTATAGCGGATACGATAGGCGATGAAATCCAAGCTGTTCAAATTGATACCCCGTACGAAACACTTCACAGAGATACGTGAGTCGTGAACCGGTGTAGATTGGCTTCTCTGTGAACTGAATGAAATCAGCATCCGGAAGGCCAGTGAGCCCCGTAACGAGCGTATCTTCGTCTAGATAGAGGAGATATTCCTTATCACCATCGACGTTTCTTCTTGCCCACTCGACAGCTCGACCTTTGTTAGTCGCGTTACAATCAAATTCATCGGGAACAATATGGACTTGAGCACCATCGATACTGATGTCTGCTTCGGCGATAACACGCACATCTGCGATATCATCGGGGAGTGCGTTGACGGTCTGTTGGACGACAGGCTCAGCATCAATCGTCAGTACGCGAACTTGGATATCATCAAGTCCCCAAACTTCCTCACTATTTTGCCCCCATCCACGTGAAAGTACAGTCACTTCAACGACCCACCACAGCGACGAGAGACCGTAGACGAGCAGTGCTGCCCACAAGAACACGGCTAACAGCCCCTGTAGCGATACTAAATCGGTCACATTACGTGATTACGGCAGAATCTATTAAACGCGTGGTAATTACTCCGTTACTATCCTGTAATGGACTACTACTGCCGTAGGCTAGTTCACCCAGCCAGTTTATGACTGATTCGCGCTGTGTATCCAGCATAGCCTCTCCAAGCTATCAGTTTCTGGGAATTTTAACAGAGCCGCCGTGATAGACGCGGACTGTGCTGAGTACTCTAGAGGTATTGATAAAGAGCAAGGCAGCTGATCACCGGCCGAAATCGGGTGGTTATAGTAACTGCTCAATACCGTCGTAACTCCTTATGTAACTCTTGCTTTCCGATGTTATACATATATTACATAAGGTCTTGATATCGGATCTCGTGTGAACGAACCAAAACGCGTGTTGCGGGTTTGTCGTGCTACCGAGTGGGAGGAATTAGCGCAATAATCACGAGCAGGAAATTTTGTGTCGCAAAGCTATCTATGTCCTATATGGATTCCATTCAAAACCATCCTCACTCTTCGAATAGTGTATCGAACCGTTTCGCCAGCCAATACGGTTCCAGAGCTGATAGAGTGGTTCGCGAAGGGCCAACGCGATATTAGAGCCCCAACCATCAATTTTCACGCGCTTCAATTGGAAGACATTCTCGCTGATCGGACGGGTGCTGTCTGGGCCGACAACTCCTTGTGGTTTTTCAATCGGATAGTTCACTGCCCCGATTATAGTAATATAAACGTACAACGGCAGGTAGATGCCCATAGTCTCGTACATCTCTTGGAGGCGGTCAATTAGTGAGACGATCTCTTTATCGATGAACCACGCTATCCCGTGCCTTCCGTTCCGCTCCATAGTCATCTTGGTTGTTACAGCTTCTACCCACCCATTACCGTCTAAGCAGACGTACTCGGAGAATCTCCCTTCAGACAGCTCCGTATATGGAGCTGTAATTACGAAATCACCGTAACCTTCGGTACCAGCCGACCGTGACCGGAATTTTGGTGGATCAGGGAGATCGGTTGCGATCATCCCAGGAGGATCCGAAACCGACTCAACGGGAATGACATGGACAGCCACAATCGGTTCTTCATCTACTAATTCACCGTAACGAGGCTGGCGTTCCCGTAACCGGTCGATTTGAGCCTCATATAATTCGTCTACATCCTGTTCTGGGTCGTCGAGAGCATTCTGAGGGGCGACATGGAGATGTTCTTGGGCGAGATCGTGGTTGTCGATGTCCATCAGATCTTTTCTCAATCGAGCAAAGTCCTTGATATGGACGCGCCAGCCGTACGTATCCGCTAATTCATTCTCTAATCGGTCACGTTTGACGCCGGCAATCTCCGTGGTGGTAGCAAATATGAAGAAATCGAACTCCTCCGGGTAGTCAGTAGCTGACTCTGCATCCGAACGAATCTTCTTCTCGATATTACTCGAGGTCACACTACAGTGGAGAACGCCAGATTTCCCCGAGCGCTCAAGAAGTGCATCGCGCCCGCCGTCTGGACCCCTCACGCCAGTTGGATCAACATCGTATCCTTCTCGACCAAGTAGGTCAACCGCCAACTGTTCCAGTCTCGCACCGTCTCCGATACCGCGGAGATTTGCTTCAAGAGCAGTGTTTGGCATCTATTGGTTCATCTGGACAGCCCATGCTTACAAAACTACCCAGCTACTGTGGCTGCTTTGTTGACTTCTCTCGGTTATCGAGGAAGTGGTCACACCACGTCGGAAGGGAATCCATCGGTCCGTTTTCAGTTACTGTCCCATCGCCTGTAATCCGGGTGAACACGCCGTCCCGCCCCCACGCACTCACTACTGGCTCTTGGTCTTGATCGGGTCGAGTTACGATTCGCTGTTGGAGTCGCGACGGATCCTCACTCACATCCTGCAGTACTGTGAGGAGCTGTACGAGAAGTGGATGACCTGGTGCAAGATGCTGAACCGATGGGAACTCGTCAGCACACTCTGCCGAGAACGTCACCGCCACTTCATTAGCAGCAGTCGCAAT